>Ga0308019_10001103_pt1 | contig 16620 bp, 12 predicted proteins | sample Neamet284_FD_203135 | JGI IMG/M metagenome (GOLD analysis project Ga0308019, IMG submission 203135) | Marine microbial communities from water near the shore, Antarctic Ocean - #284 | ecosystem: Environmental > Aquatic > Marine > Unclassified | place: Southern Ocean | collected 2014-10-01 | reverse complement strand
TTTCGTTATTACTGTTGAAGTTACCGACTTATCAAACCAGATTACCTCTTGGCAGCACAGCATTGAAGTTGTCGAAGAATTAACCGATACCGAAGCTTATCAATACTTTTTAGAAAATGTTCCAGCTGATGATGCTATTGAAAACGAGATAGACCAAAATGGCGACGGAACAGTGGATGAAGCCGAGGATGCCGCAGATGAAGAAGGTTATGACTGGCAAGCGGATTTCGACAGTAACGAAGATGGTGAAGCCGACCACGATAACGGAAATATCGCCTCTTGGCAAAGCAAAAATGAAGGCAATGTTCAGAATGTTGCAGAATCAAATAGTACCGCTGGAAGTGGAAGAAGTGCTGGAGATTCGAACGATAATTTAACAGATATTGACTCGCATGTTGACGCTAACGAAACCGCTCATGAAATTCCAGATGAAAACCTCAGTGATGAAGGCGAGGTTATGGACGACCTCTTCAGTGATGTAGAATCTTTTATGGAAGATACTGAAGACGAAGAGATATTTAAGGCTGAATATTATGAGTCTCTCATTAATCACACACAGGCTCTTTGGTGGAATGAAACCTTTACCCTAGATCTCAATGATGACGGTATTGATGAAACCTCGTGTATTAGGGCGACTGCATTGAAGTGGCAAGACCAAAATCATGACTCAAACCCAGAGAAAGCAGTTCTCTACCGGGTAAAATATTGTTCAGCAGACAGAGATGGTGACGGGGTCGATGATCTTTCTCTCTTTGAGATAGAAGCGATGAATGTCCTTGACTCCAACGATAACGGTGTTGCTGAGGTCTTGGAAGTATTACATTTGATATCTACAACATGGACGAATGGAAGTACCATTGACACCACCACTTTCCTGAACGCAGGTGCTGCAATAGACCAAGATGAAGACGGAAATGAAGAGGGAGCAATAATGGGTATAGCCTATATTCGTCAAATTGATCTTACTGGGGATGGTACCTTTGAAAGTGAAAGTATAATTTATGCTCTTATTGCAATTGAGGATATTGACGATGATGGCACTCCCGAAAAAGCATTGATGCTGATTTCTACCGCCATCAAAATAGATCTTGATGGAGATGGAAACGCTAATCACCAATTCACAGGAACAAAAATAGCCTTAGCTTTGGATAGAAATGTCGATGGAGCCGTGGATGACCTACGTGCTGCACAATTTGGCGAAGAGAGTTTCGATAACAATTCCGATGGAGTTGTTGACACAACATCAGTTTATTGGCAGGGTCTGCGAATCGTCGATAGAAACTTTGACGGTGTTCCGGACAAGGTCAGTATGGCTCAAGGTTTTGAAAATGAAGTTGACGATGACGCAAACGGTGTCCCTGAAACACATATTAAGATATTTTCAGCCTCAGTAGTCAAGGATATTGACGCAGATGGTAACCCAGAACACGCTTGGTTCCTTTCGCATATGACAGGGTCCAGCGATACAAACGGTGACGGAAACTGGGATTGGCAGAATGAAACAGCGGCAGGTGCAGAAGCAGTAGATTTCAATAGCGACGGAAATATTGACTATTTTGCAGCAGTCCGAGTTTATTCTCAAAAGAGTGATGAACATGCAAATGGCTGGGGTTCTGAACTCGCCCTCATCTGGATTTTGCAAGGATGGGACCGAAATAGCGACGGACAGCAAAATGAAATTCACGCTGTGGTGATGATCAATGTTCAGTGGGACAATAACAGCGACGGTTCATGGGATACATCATGGGCCAATGGCAATGTTTGGCATGGTCTTGATTTCAATGGAGATGGACATTTTGAGCGAGAAGCATATGTTCGATATGAAGCGGCTGTTTCAGACGATGACGCAGATGGTAATCTTGAATATACTGTTGAGGATGTCACAGTCCACACCAGAAACTCTACACTCAACGGAGATGTAACTCACGAATTCTACTTGCACATGAGAAATGCAAAGGGTAATGTCAGTACTGCAGGTATAGCACAATACGAAAATACTACGCTAGTGGCATATGAGACTTGGAACACATCGAGTCGTCAAGAAACATACGCTTTGATATTTGTTGCCGATAGCTGGGATTCTGATAGAGATGGGGTTTCGGAAACTGAAACGACCCATGTTTATCATGATAATCGCGAATGAGTTTACAAAAGTTGTAAATTTAGCGTGAACTGAGCAGTGAACTGAGCCGTGGAAAGTGCAGTGAACTGAGCAGTGAAAAGCAAAACATCAGTTCACGCTTACTCGAGCGTTTGCTTTGAGCCCGCTTTCGTGAGAACGGGTATTTTCTTGGAATAGTATCTTTTTTTAGGGGGTTTGATCTGGCAGTGCTTCAAACTCTTTTCGCTTTTCTTCAAACCACTCATTCATAGCCTCAGGATTCTGCATAAGTATTTGTATTTTCGACATAGCCTCAAGATGAGCCGGGTCACTTTTCAAAAACATCTCCATCCCATGTTGCTTACTCAGTTCAGCGATTTCCTCAAAAGAATTTGCAGCGAACTCATGTTCACAAGCTCCACCCAATTGATGACAAGTCATTGTTTTCATAATTCTGTTAAAATCTAAATGCTATATATGTTTTATTCTAAAACATCTACAAATTAACTTCAGTTAGAATGCGATTCTATACGCCGATATGTTAGAAGTTCGCTGTTTGAGATAATCCGATTCAAGTCTGGAAGCGAAGGGAATTATTCTTCTTCTAAGTTCAAACCTTGGCCTGATGAAGACTTTTCGCGAATTGTATTTTCTCGTTGTTCGATGGTGTTTCTTAAGATTAAGCCATGCAAGGTCTTGACTTTCCTGTTTTCAATTTGTTCATTGATTTTCTTCTCTAAAATGAAGAGTTCATCTTTGGATTCCGAATTCTTAATTTCCAATCGGAACGCCTCAAATCGCTTTCGTCGTGAGACAAAGAAATAGAGGTAGATGGGGATCAGTAGCAACGGGATAACAAGTTCCTCAGTAACGATTTCAATGACGCCTGAAAGAGAGATTTCCATTGCTTCAGCATCGTATTCCGAAGAAGCGCTAAAGCCACCAAGATAAAAGAAACCAGAATTAATCCCAAAGTACTGATTGAACGGAGTGCTGTCAACATTCATTGAGTCAGAACCTCGGTCTTGTTCAACACTATCTGGCCAGCCATCATTATCGTCATCATCATCTATTGCATTGGGGATGGTGTCAAAATCAGAATCTTCCGGAACAGAACTCGCATTCATCGGGTCGTAATAGGTTAAGACAAGAGAAGCAGCACGTTCCATCTCATTCGAAATTCCATCACCATCAATATCGTCGTCGAGCACATCGGGTATCCAGTCTAAATCCATGTCGGAGCATCCGCATAAGGATATACGGCTTTTCCCATGATTCAAAGGACAATCATCAGTGATGTCGAGGTTTGGTTGGTCGGCAAAGTTGTCGCCATCTTGGTCGCTCCACGCATCACTTCGGAGTGGAAAGGCATCTGCACCATTTGAGGCATTCCAACTATCGTTCCCATCTGAATATCCATCGCCATCACTATCGAGGCAGCCGGTTCGGTCCAGAGATGAATTGCCAGCATCGTTTGGGCAATCGTCGTTTTCATCAAAGCCATCGTTATCAGCATCAGCAAACAAGACTCCAGTATTCTTCAATTCGGTCATCCGTTGATTCTCATTCAACGAGCCATACAGCAACCCAAGAAGCAACGCAAGCATGAGAGGGTGGATTACCTTGCGCATACCCCCCCCTTTGGCTGTTTGGTTATCAATGTACCAACGAACAGCTCATCAAAGGCGGAAGTATGAATAAGAACCATCTGCTGCTAAAATCATGCGGTCAAAATCGACATTCCTCTCAGTACTCGTTGCATTGTTAATCTTCATGCCAGGCTGTGTCTCTGACGATGAATCAAATGACGGCGAATCGATCCCAACATTTTTTGTTGTTGCGGATGATGAAATGAATTATTCATCTGACAATCTTCTTGGCACACCCTATATCCTCCACTTCTCCGCTTCATGGTGCACTCAATGCCGCCCGACCATTCATGCTGTAGATAACCAACTTTCAACACAGACCTACATCGTCATTTCAACCGATGCTTCAGATTCTGAAAAATTATCTGATTGGCACCTACAAGTGAATGATAGCCAAGATGACAGCACCGTTAACGCACCTTTTTCGGCAAATGCTGAGCTTGCAGAATCCTTAGACATCAAAAATACCCCACTACTGATTCTTGTGAGCAGTGAAGGTAGAATCATCGATCGGCATATTGGCCCATTGACCGAAAGCAGTGATATCGATGCATTCTGGGCAAAGGCCGCTTGAAACGCTCCGATTCAAAAGATGATGTTCTTGTTCGGTTTCCAATCACCAAAGGAAGAATGAATTCTCAGTCCTTTTTCTTGAGATTCCGTTGACGTAGCGCTTCAATCGCCACGACGCTGACAGCAACTTGCAGATTGTATGAAGGAACAAATCCATCCATTGGCAACAATACGCAAGCATCTGCTGCAGCTAAGACCTGTTCACTGATTCCTTCCTTTTCGGCTCCTACAACCAACATGACATCACCGGTTAAATCCTCATCCCAGGGCCCATGTGTACCAACATCTTCGACGGCAATGAGCCGAACATTATGAGTTTTGACAGCCTCTAGAATCTTCTCAGTCGTGGTGTAGACAACAGGAATAAATCGGTCAGCCCGCATGCTTGAGCGGCGAATTGTTCGACGTTCTTCATGGGTCTTTGTAACGTTCAAAAGAACGGCGTCCGCACCAGAAACTTCTGCACATCGAATGGCAAATCCCAGATTGGTTGAATACGTAACCCCATCGAAAAACCAAATGGTCCCTCCACGCTCTAGAACTTCATCCAAGTCACCCACGGGTATGCGTCCAGTCATTGCCAACGCATCGACAAAACCATCGGTAGACATTCTCCAAAGGTCATTGGTTGAACCTTCTTCCAATGGAATGTTAAGCTGCTCACACAAACTTCGAATCTCAGCAGTGTCCTTTTCTCGGTCGACCAAAACCATCTCGATGGCCTCTCCGGACAGGAGGGCAGCAAGCACTGCTTCTCTTCCGGTAATCTGTCCTGCCATGAAGTGGCGTGGGCCGCAGTACTCATGAGGCTATCCGCACTGGCAGGTCCATGGCGAAAAACCACAGCCCGAAATTCCTTGCAATCGTTGAAGCGGCACGTGCAGAAATACCTGAGTGCGAAGCGAAAGAACTCCGTAGTATGGTCGAGGATGGAAAAGCCCTCGTCGTCTTTGATGTTCGAGAGCGCCACGAGTACGAAGCCGGTCATCTGGCGGGAGCCGTTCACCTCGGAAAAGGTGTACTCGAACGAGACATCGAAAAGCATGAACTCGCTGACGATTCACGAATTGTATTGTACTGTGGCGGAGGTTTCCGAAGTGCAATCGCAGCCAAATCTCTCAAAGAAATGGGCTACAGTAATGCAATTTCTCTTTGGGGCGGCTGGCGCGGAATTCAGGCGGAAGGGTTGACAATTGAGTGAATTTCTCAAGATGAAAGCGACAGCAGCACGCGTTTTACATCGAGTTTGAAGACCGTTGACGCGTGGACAGACTCATAAAGGGGAGTTAAGTCGGCAGGATGCTGAGAAGCGCAGGTGTTCATTATGAGTCGAGGATTGTATCAACACGTTCGGGACACTTGGAAGAAACCAAAAGAGGCTGTGCCTCACATGTTCCGCCAAACTCGCATGGCCCAATGGCGCCGCGAACCGGTCAATTGTAAGATTGAACGTCCTACTCGAGTCGATGCAGCACGTCGTATGGGCTACAAAGCTAAGCAAGGCGTTGTCGTCATCCGAACCCGAATCCGCCGTGGTGGACTTCGAAAGGGTAAGATTCACATGAAGCGTAAGCCAAGTAAGGCTGGTATCAAGAAGATCACCATGGCAAAGAATACGCAACGTATGGCTGAAGAGCGTGTTGCACGTCACTTCCCGAACATGGAAGTTCTCAACTCGTATTGGGTTGGACAAGACGGTAAGCACAAGTTCTACGAAGTCATTCTTCTTGACACACATCATCCTTCTATCATCGCAGACAAGCAACTCGGTGTGTTCAGTGCAGCCAACGGAAACAAATCCCACCGTGGACGAGTTTACCGTGGTAAGACCTCAGCTGGAAAGCGAGGGCGTGGTTTGCACAACAAGGGTAAGGGCGCAGAGAAGTTGCGACCTTCACTCAAGGCAAACCTCAACCGTGGAAAGTGATTGAGCTCTTTGCTCATCCCTGACCAATGTCTTCAAGAAGTGTCGACGCTTTGTCAATATCATGGTTGGCATAGCGGAATACGGATTAATGGCATTTGGTGCTGTATTAGGCATTGGAATTGGATGGCTTTTGGCTAAGAATCGATTCGCTGGTGATGTGGTTCGCGCTGAAGCACAAGTGACCGAAATCACGATTCGTGCTGAAGCACAAACCGCAGCAATTTCTCAGAGCAAGGAGTTGATGTTGTCCGAAATGAAAAGCGTCGCAACCAACGCCGCCCGACAAAATTCTGAAGATTTTCTCCGATTGGCGGAAGAACGACTTGGAAAAGTCGAATCCGAGGCAGTCAAAGATTACGACGCACGAAAGAAAGAAGTTGAATCACTGGTTTCACCGATTAAAGAACATCTCGAGAAACTTGAGAAAGCAACCAGTGAGATGGAATTGAAACGCGAGGGTGCCTACCATGGCCTCAAACGTACGGCAGAACTGTTACACCAGCAAACGGTCGATTTACGAGACACCAATATACAACTCTCTACAGCATTGCGAGGCTCGGTAAAAGCCCGAGGGAATTGGGGTGAAGTCGCCCTCAAGAATATCGCAGAAGCCGCTGGTATGCTCAAGCACTGTGATTTCGATATTGAAGCGACCCTCAAATCTGGTGTAGGTGGTGCACGTGTAGATTTACTTGCAAAGATTCCAAACGGGGGTTCGATTCCAGTCGATTCAAAAGTACCATTGGCAGCCTACTGGGACGGTCTTGAACTTACTGACAATGATGCGCGTGGCCTCAAAATGGAAGAACACGCCAAAGCCGTGAAGGCACACATCAATACCCTGGCGAAACGTGATTATCCAAGTCTTATCGATGGAGTCGATTTCACTGTGATGTTCATTCCAGCAGAACCAATTCTTTCGACTGCTTTTGAATACGACCCAACCCTCCAGGAATATGCTTTCAGCAAACATGTCTTGATTGTTACACCTGTGACGTTAATTGCGTTATTGAGGACAGTTGGTTTGTACTGGCAACAACATTCAATGGCTGAAAACGCCAAAGAGATCCATTCCAAAGCACGAGAATTCTATGACCATGTCTCCAAGTTCAGCCATGATTTGGCAAAAATGGGTCGAGGTATCAACACTGTTGTTAGTGCCTATAATGACGCTGTTGGCTCTTATGATGGTAGAGTAATTCCGAGTGGCCGGCGACTGGAGGAATTGGATGTGACCGAAGGTGCACAACGAAAACTTGCCGAATTACCACCAGCAGCAACAGCGCGGACAGTCAAACAACTCTCAGCAGCAACAGAAGAAGAGTGAGGCTCACAAAGAGGTGCGAATGCCCATAGCGCGCACTACGCACCAGCCAACTCGTGCTTCCCACATGGAAAACGCTCCACCGAGGATACTTCCTGCTATAGGGAGCCAGAATATTGGTGAAGAGAGGATGCCGAACAGCATCAAGGCTGTAAGAAGAAGTCCTCCTAAAACCGAAGCGATTCCAATTTTTAGGCGGAAGGCTTTGCCAGCAGCGCCGATGTTACAGGTGAGTGCCATGGTAACAACTCCCGGATAGTAGTATATCAACAACTGTTAGTGCTCAAACAAATGCGCCGACAAAACAGATGATGGATAGTATCGGAAAGAATACCATTGGCTGCAAAGGAATGTCGTCGATAAAACCTCTTAGTTTTGAGCCAATCATGCCGCCAATGAATACGAGAAGAGCAATTCCAGTCGACATCAAGAGTGCTTTCGATGATTCTGCATCATCGATCATAACACTGCAAATGAGATTTATTAATGCAAGTCCGGTGACAGCAGCACCGAGTACCATTCGTAACGAGGCTAATTTAGCGACTTCCGCTTCGGGTATTTCGCCATAGATACGTACATTAAATTTCTCAGGATTAATCATTTTTATGAGTCCAAGTAAGAGCAATGCAGCTCCAACAATTTGCATAGTAATTGCGTCGTTCATGGAACTGGCTCCAACTTCTGCCAATTAACAGTTGGTAAACTCTTCACGGCTCAACACCTGTTTTCTATGCATACAGTCTCTCACTAACACAAATTATAGCGTCTTCAATATTGGAGCGGATTTAGAATCTATTTGAAACAGAATGTGACTTTGGATTCAAATCCTTCAATGGCATAGATAAGTCGAAATCTCGGGGTTCTTTTATTGCCCCTCGACTGGTGGCAATGACGAGGGATACAAATGGCTGAAGGTGAAGATTCTGTGTCCCGACTCACGGGTCTCGAAGTCTTCTTGCCTGATGGCCGTCGTTTGGGTGTCGTTCACGATGCGGTAATTGACGCCAATGGCTTGACCTGCACTCACTTGTTTGTTCGCGATACAGAGGAGGACCTCGTCGAAGGTTCAGTCCATGTCGCAGTGCCTTGGCGCTGGGTTCGAGGTATCGACCGAATCGTGTTGCTCCGTTGGTTCCCACCAACGCCAATACCGTTGCAAAGTTGAGGTGTTTTCATGCGTATGGAATTACATATTCTCGGAACTTCTTCGGCTCGCCCCACCGGTAAAAGGCAAGTCAGTGGGAGTCTTATTCAATGTGAAGATGGCATTGCAGTCATCGATGCTGGTGAAGGTTTTCAAACTCGATATGCCGATCAACGTAAGCGATTAAAGGCGCATGACAAAGGCAGTACTTTACGAGCATCTCGAATTCATGCCGTTTGTTTGACGCATGGGCATTTAGATCACACTTGGGGCGTGCTGCCGTGGATGCATACCATGGCATTGGACAAGCGAGAAACACCGCTTTTAGTACTCGGCCCTACTTCGTCAGAAGTCTTTGACGCTCTACTCAACGGTGAAACAATTCCAGAATCGGTACCAAATGCAGAATTAGCTCGGCAAATAAGAGGCTGGCAAGAACTTGGCGCAACAACGGAAAGTTTGGGATATTCGGTTCGCTGGATACTTGGAGATATTGCCGCAAATCGCTGGCTTGAGATGGCGAGCGATGGTGCAGCCTTCATTCTCGAGAGTATGCCTCAGCCTGAAGGCTGGAAGAAAAACCGCTTGCTACCGTTGGCAACCCATCACACAGTCCCTTCATGTGCTTGGATGCTCGAATCCAAAGGTGGTGCAGGTAAATTCAACCGACTAAAAGCAGCTGAGTTGCGATTGACCGATGAGCAAAAAACACAACTTTCGGCAGGTCAAGACCTCACCATGGATGACGGTACTTCATTGAAAGCACAAGATTTCCGCGGCGAAAAGCGACCGATGACACGCATAGTAGTCTCAGGTGATACTTCTGAAATGGCAGAAGGATTGACCATTCTTTCAGGAGTCGATGTATTGGTTCACGAATCGACTTTCTTAGCCGAATCTCAACCATGGGCTGATGAATTCCTCCACAGCACGAGTACGGGTGCTGCAAGAACTGCGCTGGCTTGTAATGCTCGACATCTTGTCTTGACGCATTTCAGTGCCCGACTTAAAGATGCAAATATACCACTTTTAGAAGCCAAGCAAACGTTGGACTCAAGTGAAGTTACAGTGTCTGCAGCAGTTGATGGCGACCGAATCAAAATTTCAGACTCAGGCTCAATCAGTCATTTAGTTTGGACCGGCGACGGCTGGTCATCTTGAGCAAACGGCCACATCATTCAAGTGGATAACGACTTACAGCGATGTATGCGCTCCTCCCTCTTTGTTGCGTTGCTTCTCTGCATGATGCTGATTCCAGCCCCATCCTTGGCTACAGAAGGCCGTGCTGTGCCGAATTGTTTGGATGATACATCTGCCAGTTTTTCCAGTTCACAGGTAATTGGAAACGGAGCCTGTATCAAAGTCAACCTCGGAGTTTTAACACCCGGTGATGTCTACGACCTTTCGATTATTGTTAGTGAAGGGGCATTGGATGTTCTGATTTTTGACCAAAATTCGATACAACCCTACGATCTTGGCCAATCATATCGTAACTCGTACGAACAGGTCGCTTCAACTGAATCAGCAGAAAACGGAAGTTATCAATTCCATTGGCAAGTCCCTGCTTCAATCAACGCCAAAACATGGTACATTGTGTTTGACAATCTCGCTCATTCGGGTGACCAAGGAATGGGTGACCAAGGAGGAGTTGATAGTCGAGCCAGCCTTACATTCACCCAAATCTCAGACTCATATTGGACTCCATTTCATAATCTGATTGCTCTCGAGAACGATTCGTCACAAACTCTTCTTTCAGGTGATGATTTACGACTTGATGCAGGTACGAGCATAGTGGTTTCTGCATGGTCATTGGAAGGAAATGGAGACGAGGGAAATGGAGACGTGTATCTGCAAACTCGCGGCATGAATGACCTCTACACTTCAGGAGGAGTAGGTTCTCTTTTCATCACCGGTGCTTCGTTGCAATCGGTCGAAGGTTCCGCTTCGTTTTCCTGGATAGTCCCAAATGAATTGGACGGTGAAGAGTTGATTATTGTTGCCGATAATACCGCCACTCCCGTCGGTGGTGCTGATGGACTCAGCGCTGTTCGAATGACCGTTCGAGTTGAACTCGCTCCTCAATTAAATCCACTCATCACCAACAACGGGAATGGGAGCACAGCCATCGATAATGGGATTACTTTGGATGCCTCTTCTACTCCGAACAGCCTTAATCAAATCGCTTCAACATCATGGGATTTCGATGCATCAGTTGACACTGATAATGATGGCGATGCGTCGAATGATGGTGATGCAACAGGGTGGACTGCACTCGCCTTTTGGGATACGCCCGGAGTGCGAACAGTCACGCTAACTGTGACTTCACCGACCGGTTCATCCGCTTCAGCAACATCGGTTATTTCTGTACTTGATATTGTCAATCCAATTGCCCGAATTGGTGGTAATGGACAGCCCATAAATGGTGAGTGGAAACTTGTTACGAATGCCTCAATTGTACTCAATTGCGATGGAAGTACTGACGACCATACGGTAAGCATGTGTGCATGGAACTTGGATGGTATTCCCTATGGACAAAACAGTTCAGTTGCCTTCTCATGGTCCGATATCGGCACCCATAGTGTCACATTGACAGTAACCGATGCCTCAGGTAATTCAAACAGTATTTCGACCACCTTATTGGTCACTGATGCCAGCCTCCCAACCTTGAAACAATCCAGTCTCAACCTCCTTCCATCGAATGGATTGGTCAATGAGGCAATCACTTGTACTGTACAAGCAACAGACCCTTACGACGCAGTCACTTCTTTGCGCTATCATTGGGACCTCAGCCCTGAGGTGGACGCCGATGGCAACGGAAATCCTCGTGATGATGCTGATCAAACCGGGTCTTCAACTGATTTGGTATTCGAAGAATCCGGGCGCTATGATGTTGTGTTAACCGTCTTTGACCAGTCAAATAATTCTGACAGCCATGCTTTCACGCTCACCGTTGAATCCCTCCCCGAAAAGGGTAGCATTGCTGGAATTCTGTTGGTCGTTTTATTTGTCGGAACGCTCACTATGGCTGTTGCACTTCTTGGGCATCGACGTTGGCAAAATGGAATCGCAAAGGATTTACTCGTTGGCAGAGGCTTGAGCGTGGCTGAAGCTGAAGCCCATATGACGGTCGTTTCCAGCACTCGTAAAATCCCGTTGTTTTCGTCAGCGATTGTTCTTTCAGGGCTTGACGCGGGTGAAGTTCACACCACTTCATCGAAGATTGAAGATGAAAAGGCTGCTGAAATGGCAGCAATCTATGGTTCACAGCCAACCGAACAGGCATCACAAGAGAGCAGTTTCGCCCCACCGACTTTTGCTCAACAGCCCATTTCTCAGGGCAGTCAAGCAGCAGCGGCAGATGCCATGGCATTATTCAATGACGAATCTCCCACACCTTCGGTCCAACCTGTTACGCAAACAACACCTGAAAGCACCAATGACCTCTACCCTTCTGCACCAACTCAAACCGTTATCAAAAGTGGAGGCGTTTCACTTCCGGAAGGAATGGCCACTCCATCATCGAAGCCAGTACCCGAACTGCCCCAGCCAACGATATCCACCACGCCAACCGAAGCTGCACCCCAGCAAGTTACATGTCAAGGCTGTTCAAGCGTGTTCGCCATCAGAATTCCCGAAGGTGCTAACGCAGTTGTTGTTGCTTGTCCAACCTGTTCTTTGGATGCGACTGTAACCGCTTGAAAACCCCGCCCATAGGGCGGGTGGTCAAGAGTGTGACTTTTTCCATACACCAAGGGGATGGGTTCTCATAGTTGGGATTCTTGCTACTTGCATGGTAGAGAGCCAACCGCGTCTTATTCGTGTTGGTTTGCCACAAAGTTCCGACCCCCGTCGAATGGCGGTGGCAATGGTTTTGTTGATGTTTATTTCATTGGCCCAACCGGTGAGCGCAGATCTTTCAGTTTCTCGAAACGATTTCGGGATTCTCGATGAATTAGACGACATTTTGTCGAAGCGTACTGAGAACGATGAAGCAAGATTTGCCGCACTCGGGGCTGTAGCTGCACTCAATTCCGTAGACCTCGCCCAACGACCAGTTGATTCAAGTGACCCCTTGTCTCAAGCAAATGGCTATCTGGACAGTATGGAGTTGAGAGATTCTTCTCCTTTTGTTGCTGACCATCCACGGCCGTATGAATTCCTCCTGGATGCTTCTACCCAACCCGAAGGTTGGCCTTACAACTTGTTCGAAACCTTATTTTCAGTCGAATCATTGGGGTTATCAGACCCATTGGCCATCGGAATCAACACCTATGCCGTCTATGTTAATTTCACTTCACGTGATAATGGCCCGTCACATGAAGCATGGGTTACAGCAACATTTACCGGAGAAATCTTTGTTGGAACGGACCTCACTTTATTCACGAATCATATCGATATTGATGGTGATTCTGTTGATGACCTCGAGGTTGGTTTAACCATTGAAGGCCTCACCACTCAAGGTGATGGCTTTGGATTGGAATTTGGAGATTGCGGTGTGCCGCCATTGACCATTCCATGCATCGAAGAATTATGGATTCGTCCAACGTTCCAGTGGAAAGTAACCGCACTCAATCAAAACGATTTATTGTGGGATAACCTGTCGCATCTCGAAGTAAGTTTGATGAAAGGTTTTGCTTTTGATGTCACCCTTGACGACTCTGAATCATATGCAATTGTCATCGATACTCGTTTCACGCAACCCCCTCATGACTTCACACTCGGCGTTGGTATACAGAAGATGACATTCAGCGTCAATAGTGTGATATCCAATGCCTTTGACTTTGTAGGCTCCCTCTTCACCGGTGGAGTAAATTCCTCCGATTTGAGCCTCACTTCGATTTCTGCACCGTATGCCATCCGTGCGTCGAATCCAGATGCTGACAGTTCGAACCGCCAATCAAATTGCGATGATGGTTCGAATTATTACGACCCAATTCTCGACCATGATGCTGAAAGTGATGAGCATAAATGTGGCTTTGGCCTTGGTGTTGGTTTCATCCGATTTGAAGGCGACAATGGAGGAACGACCGTCAAAGTACTCGAAACGGCTTATATCGATGCTGGATTCCACCCTGAAGTTGGCGATACTCGATTGCCAAACGAAGTTGATATTACCTTGCGCAACGACAATCTCGGACAAAACACCTTCGACACTGTAGAGATTTATTCAGACTATGGCGCCGATATGTACCTGCATTATTTCGAGGACCGTTCCAATACATCAGAGGGAGAGTCTCTCTTTGGAAACATAACAGATTCTCGTACTTGGATTCGAGGCCTCCCTTCTGGAACACTTCATCCGAATGAAATAGTTGCTGTTTTTACCATGATTGGAGAAGAACCCGGCGGTACTGACCTACCGGGAGAACTCCCCAGCCGCCTTTCAATGATTATTGCCATCAAGAACTTCACTGGTGATAACGTCAACAATGTCGATGACCCAACCCTTCCAATAAACCCAGCATCACCTCCAACTACACTGGTTGCGATTGTGGCAACCGAATCCATCGATGAACTGCAGTACAAATCGACATTCATGCGTGGTGGTTATGCTTCAGATTCGTCATCAATTATCATGAATATTACCAATGTTCCAAAGGTCATCATTGTATCGGGAAGTTTTGAAATTCCAGAAAGCGGATTAAGCCGCGTAAATTATGATAATCCAAATCTCAACAGTATTGCACAAATATTTGACAATGCTTTGTTGACCATTATTGAAGTGGTTCTCGATATTGGTGACGTTGTCAATGGTATTCCTGAATCGATTGTTGGAACAGCCGGCGCTTCGGGCGGAGCGATTCGTTTGAATTGCTACAATCAAGTCCGACTCAGTTTACCAACCTCAACTCGAGAGCCAATGGAAATTGGTTCAGTTTCAATTGCAATCTCAAGCAGTGACCAACCATGGTTACCTGGACTCGACCATATCTTATTGTCCGAAGATACCAATATTCTGACGGTTATAGGGCGGCTTGGTAGTCCTCAACCCCCACTCGTACCTATTGCCATGAGTGCTCGAATGGGTGGGATTTCCAGCATCAGTCATGAGTACGACCCTATCAACGATGTTCGTCATATGGAATTACGAGGTGCGAGTGGTGGGCCGTTGTTGATCGGGCACATCTTGCATGATGATGGTGATTTACTTTCTTCGAATCAACAGTCCGCAACCCTTTCCAATCGACCAAGCACCTTCAATGTCACACAAACTTCAGAGGCTTTGACTTATTCAGCCTCCGTCCCAATTGGCACCATTACCTATGGCGGAAACGGTGATGGGCAACGCAATGCAATACGCCTCAGTGGCCTGCCTTCTTCATTCCAATTGATTTTGGGTGATACTATCGGTTATGTTGCTTCAACCCCGATGGATTTGATTGAAGTTCAATTGACCAATGCCACGCAACCGCTCACCATGGATGGCGACCATTTCCGATTTTGGGTGAATGAAACGAATGGTGAAACCAGTCTCAGCACTGCCATTTCCGATGTGACTAGTATTCGCCGACTTTCACCACTTGACCCAGGTGCCAGCGGGCCAGAAGGCAATTCGAGAATCGAATTGATTCGAGCTGATTCTTCACCGATGAACATCTTGCTCGAAGATGAAACTGATTATGAAGACAAATTCAAAGGTATGAACGGTCGAATCACCATCGACCCTTTACCAGCAAATATTATTGTGGCCTATCCAAGTGATGTCGATTCAACTGGGCTTGAGTTGCCAACTTTCGATGAAGGAAATGGCGTCCAAGCGTTATCCTTTTTCCTTGGAGATTTGGTAAACTTCGGTTCGCTTGTCAATGATTTTGTGTATTCAACAGTTGTTGATTTAGGTGGACTTGAATCAAGTGATGAAGACATGTCATTGGGTCTCGATTTGGTGACTGGAGAACTTTTCAATGTCACGCTGGATATTCAAAAAGGCACGAATGTTGTTGAACAACCTGAATGGTCACATGGAATTGGGATGGAAGTTTTTGAAGCCTCAGTGGTGACTTTTAATCTGTCACGAATGCCGAACTATACCTTGTCTAGTCGAAGCGCTGTCAATGAAGCCTTAGACGATCACAGAATAAGTTCAGATGAATACCAAAGGGTGTTTGACGCACTCGGTGCCGCTAATATCACCAATATCGGCCAACTTTTAATGGCCCTTGAGGATGGAATAATTTTGGATTCCGAAATGGAGGGTGTCAATCTTAGCATTTGGGAAGACCAAGGAATCACCTATGAAGTTCGTCGTTCTTGGCATCTTCGTTCTTGGTTGCCAAGTATGCCGACAGGTCGAATACTGTTTGAATATAATTTCCGTATCATGGATGAAATACCCATGTATCAATTGGACCTCTACCTTGAACAGTGGACTCCAAAACGGCAACAATTGAGCGTCATTATCAATGGATTAGAAGGCCGAGATCTTGAATTGGTTCTTTCAGGTCTCGACACCAGTGGACCCAATAATGTCGAAGCAAATGCGGTATTTTCAACCCAAGACAACCTTACAGTGCCTCGAGTATCGATTGATATGCATTACGATTTAGGGACCCGCCTTGATTCTGCGCATGCTATTTTTATCGACAAACGTGCTCTGAGTCGAGTCGAATCATTGATTGTTGGCGTACCCCAATCAACCGACTTCTCTACAACTATTGGTGATATTTTCCTCATCAATGTCACGGTTCCATCTCAATATCAAATTGATGGCCATTCGGCAGAATCCTTGATGATTCAACAAATGCGCTTCGTCGATGGATTCTGGTGGCCCGCTACCGCCTTTATGCGTGATTTACCAGGTGAAATGCATCTTTCGGCTCAACCGAATAATGTCTTTGACATCCGAGCAGACATTTCATTCCAAGGGATGATGGAACTGGATTACCAGTCCAATACCGATGA
>Ga0308019_10001098_pt1 | contig 16665 bp, 13 predicted proteins | sample Neamet284_FD_203135 | JGI IMG/M metagenome (GOLD analysis project Ga0308019, IMG submission 203135) | Marine microbial communities from water near the shore, Antarctic Ocean - #284 | ecosystem: Environmental > Aquatic > Marine > Unclassified | place: Southern Ocean | collected 2014-10-01 | reverse complement strand
TGCCCAACAATGTCCAGCATAAGGATTAAAGCTTCTTAGATAAGGATACTTTTCATCATCTCTATACGGAGATGCCGCATCTCGAACTAATTGGTTAACCATTTCACCCCATTCACTAGCCCAACCAGGATAATACTGTTCAATAAAAGAAGCAGCATGAATAAAATACCCCCAGTGAAAATGATGATCATTTATGTTATTATCTTGACCGTGCCCGGCAGGATAGCCGATCAACGTAGACCAGGTAGTATTATAATAGAATAAAAATGCAACCTCCGAGCTATTGGCTGTAAGCCAATCTTCCAATCTATTTTTAACAGTTTCAATCATGTTATCACGGGCTTCAAAGTCACTGATTTCATTAGCTATTCTAGCCGTTTGGATTAATCGATTCATTACCTGACCTTCATTGTATGAATCAGTCCAGGTTGCTAATTGATCATTCTCAATTTGTGTGATTTTATTATCTAATTCAGCAGGGTTAAATCCTTCACTATAATTTGCTAAGTATGGAAGTGTTGGTAAGATACCTTTAAACTTAGTTTCTGTATAAAAAGAGTTCCCTTTAAGCATTTTCAATTCTCCTCTTACTGAAGAGTAACTGATTTCTTCAGGATGTGGAGAGTCCTCAGTCAAATTATTCCATTGATGTGGGAGTAATCCTTGCAAAATATTGCTATACTGTCCTTCTTTTATATCAACTTCAATTAAAAACTCAGTTATTAGATTAGAAGTATTTTGATCATAAACCCAATTAGCTGAAGTATTCTGTGGAAAGACATAAGCATACTGCTGATATTCTTCAGATAGACCAACTAGATCATCCTCTGATTGAGGTATCATTGCTAAAGACCAGTAATTTTCACCATTTAGATTTGATGTATACTTTGATCCATTTTGACTCCAGGTAGTTCCTTCCGGTCCAAAAATAATAAAATCTGCACCATTTCTAGCATCTGTAATTAAAATCTTTTCATCTATTATTGTAACATTTCCAAGATTTACTGAAACCTCAGCAATATCGTTTTCTTCTTTTGTAAAGTATAAAAAAGGCATTCCAATTCCAGATGTAGCTTTAAATGAATGATCATTATTACTCCACTCCATTGTTACTGTCCAGTCACTAAAATCATATACATTTGCTTCACTCGCGTTTAGCCCTGTTACTCCAACGACAATGGGTTCTTGATCATCATATACTCCCCACGGTATATAACTTGCAACAAGACCAGAGTTAGTAGTCTTAATAGCCATCGGGTAGTTAAATAAATTATCAGAATGATTGTTTTTTATTAATGCCGACCACCAATCATTTGTTGGTGGGTGCTTTAATGCTGCTGGACCAACTACTTGGGGTGTACCCGATGGATAGCTATTTCTTCCAGCTTCATCAGTTCCAGGGAAAGTCATTGTGTAGCTACCATTACCAACTTGAACTATTTGAGAATAGCATAAAGAATAAAATAATAATATAAAGACAACAGTATTTTTTTTCATATTTAGGTTCTTGATAAAAAATTTCAAAGTTAGATCTAATGTAATATAAAAAATCAAGTGACTTTTTGATTAATTTTTCTTTTAAATGATAACTAAAATTAAATACAAAACTTATTTCTATATATTATTTAATTTTATTATCATTAATTAAAAAATTCAAAGAAATTTTCAGTATATGATACGATCTATTACTCAAATTATAAAAGGCTTAAAAACTAGTGATGGTGCAGGGGTAAACCTTACACGTATTATTGCCGGGCCTGATCTTAATATGCTGGATCCATTTTTATTATTAGACGAGTTTGGTAGTGAAAACCCGGATGATTATATTCGTGGATTCCCACCTCATCCCCATAGAGGATTTGAAACTATTACTTATATGCTTAATGGTAAGTTTAGACATAAAGACACCGCAGGCAATGAAGGGTATTTAACGGATGGTTCCGTACAATGGATGACAGCAGGGAAAGGTGTTATCCATAGTGAAATGCCGGAGCAGACAGAAGGACTTGTTCGAGGATTTCAATTATGGTTAAACCTTCCTAAAAACAAAAAAATGATTGATCCGACATATAAAGATATTTCTGCTGATGAGATTCCTATTGTATCTATTCCTGGTGGCGAAGTGAAAATAATATCAGGTACTTTTATGGAGACCACTGGACCAGGGAAACCACATACTGGAATGTTGTATTTTGATATTTCTTTAGAAAAAAATACAGAGATAAATATCCCTATTCCTGATCAATGGAATTGTTTTTTCTATACCTATGAAGGTGAAATATTCAGCGGAGAGAATATATCTAAGGGACACCTCGCGGTATTAGACCTTAAGGGTGACTTCAAATGTAAATCTATCAAAAATAGCACTAGATTTATTTTAGTTGCTGGGATGCCTTTAAATGAACCTGTCGCACGCGGAGGACCTTTTGTTATGAATACTAAAGCGGAGATACTTCAAGCTTTTGATGATTACCAATCTGGTAGGTTAGGGTAAAATTTCAGACACTAGCAATCGCAATTGATTCTCCAACTCTAACACTGCTATTTTCTGAGATATTACTTTCCCAGCTTACTCTTTTATTTGGGAAACACATCACTACAGTAGAGCCAAGCATAAATCGTCCTAATTCATCACCTTTATTTAGTTGAACTGCCCCATTCCCAACTGATGGATATTTAAAACTCTGAATCTCCCGGTTTTTTATAAATCTTTTATTTTCCCATGATACACATATTCCTGAAACTATCATTGCACCAACGAGTACGACAGCCATAGGTCCATTAGATGTCTCAAATATGCAAGATAATCGTTCATTTCTTGCAAATAAGTTATTTACTTTCTTTACGGTTATGGGATTAACTGAAAATAAATCACCGGGTATATAATGCATTTCTCTCAAGATACCTGGAAAGGGCATGTGCACACGATGATAATCTTTAGGAGATAGGTAAATAGTTGAAAAAGATCCATCTGAAAATTCATTATAAAGGTTTTGATTTCCTCCCAAAAAGTCTAGAAGGTTAAAACTTCGACCTTTTGCCTGAAAAACTTCACCATTATCTATTAGACCTACTTGACTTATCACTCCATCTGCAGGAGAGATTATAGAATTCTTTGTTTTATCAATTGGCCTTGCATCCGTTTTTAGTTTTCTAGTAAAAAAGTTATTAAAGGAATTATATCCATATGGGTTTTCATTATGAGCTTCTTCCATATTTATTTCATAATTGTTTAAAAAATATGAGATGAGGGTGTTTTTAATTCTAATATTCTTTGAATTTGCTATTTTCCCAGCAATACGAGAGAGTAGATGTTGTGGAACAATATACTGAAACAGAATAAATAGAAAACTCATTTTAAAATTTAAAATATATCACTATTTAGAATCTATTTTCTTAATACTGACCCGTACCAAATTGTCATCACTATCCCGATCAACAAACTTATTCATAGGGTCGATACCAGCTTTTATTGGCTTTTGCTTTACCTTAATCTGAAAAGTAGTAAGCGAGTCCGTGATTAGTACCTTCTCTAGATAAATAGGAAACTCTTCCATTTCACCATTCACTAATGTCTCACCCAATACACCGATCTCAAGCCAATCATTCAGTTCTCCATCCGATTGAATTCCGAGGCTATCAGAGTACACTTTTTTTGCCTCGACTTCAATATTAACTGTATATGTACCATCCAGGTTTAAAGATGCACTTGCACTCTTCGCTTTATTTTCATAAAGTGTGATTTTTTCAAATGTATCCGTTATGAGGTATTGTAAATCATCTGGCGTTTGTTTTCGAATACTATTAATAAACTCTCCAATATTTGCATATGGATCTGATTTATATCTGAATTTTTCTATAAAATCACCAAGGGCTCTATTAAATATATCTTTTCCTATAAAATCTGATAATGTATACATCGTTAAACCGGCTTTATTATAGTGGATATAGCTCTGACCTTCTGCCTGAATAATAGAGGGTTCATATTTTTGTTCAAATGCACGTCCCCCTAAATATGAATCTAATTCATATTTTAGAAATTTTCGGAGTTGTTTTTCACCTTTTTCTTTCGCTAAAAGAGAAACAGCGGAATATTCGGATAGTCCCTCACTTAAAAAAGCGGCACCCTGTACATTACCACCTGAAACCTGGTGTGGCCACCATTGGTGCCCCATTTCATGAGCCGTAACCCAGAAAGGCATATCTAAATCTTCAGGATCATTTGGATCGATATCCAAAATAAAACCCATAGATTCAGAGAATGGAATTGTATTGGGAAAAGAAGCAGCATAGCTTGCGTATTTAGGTATTTCTAGAATACGACACTGCCGATAAGGATATGGTCCATATATTTCAGAATAATATTCAATAGATTTTTTCATCCCATCCATTAGCTTGTCAATATTATAATTATGCGATTTGTGATAATAGACTTCTAGACTGACACCATTAAAATCTTCTTGCAAGACTTCATAGCGAGCAGACACAAACGCAAACAGGTTATGAATCTTTTGATCCATCTTGTAGTGAAAAAATCTTCTTTCACCTTCCGTCCACTCTTTTTGAAGATAACCTGGAGTCATTGCAATTTGGTCTGGGTCTGTACTAAGAATCATTTCAAAATCTACCCAATCTGCATCGTCACCCAATATCCCATGTTTATTTCCATTTACATCATCATACTTTAACATAGGATCTTGGTCCTCTGGAAGTCCATATTTTTTCCGAGTTCTCTTATTGCTTAACTCTCTTTCCGGTTCGTAACCAAAATAAGGAAAAAGTTCAGCACTCCAAATCATTGTTCCATTTTCAATAACGGTTCTGTCAACACCGCTATTTGTAAATCCTGTACGCTTTTTTAAACCCGAGAATTCAAGAGAGAATTCTTCGCCAGGTAAAATAGGGGGGTCAAAAACAAACATATCCCAACCGTGAGTGCTATCAGTAAAGATAATTTGATTAGAACGAGACCAAGAAAATTTATTATAAGGAAATTTTAAATTAAAATTACAATGAACGGTATCAATAACTTCGGTAGTTTTATTTTTCATTTTATAAATACCAGAAAATTCTACCCTAGACTCTTTTGGAAATAGATGAACCTCTCCATTTACTGCAATGATTTTAGGTTGGTCTATATTTTTGAACTTTTTATATTTTTTTTCATATTCGGCTGCTAGACTTTCCCAATATTTTGGTGGATGATACTCGTTCAATATATTAGTATTATAAAAAATAAAACTTCCAATACTCAGAAAAAGAAATCCAAAGACAAGCATTCCATTTTTAATTAAACCATTAACTCGGTTTTTTCCAACAATCCAACGCGCTTTAAAAGCTCCTGTTAATCCTCTGCTCCAAAAAATATTGCTCAAGAAAACCAAAAGGACTGCAAAAGAAATCCAGTAAGCCTTGTACCAAAATAGTCGCCATATATAAGGCTCAAAACCATTCATATCCGAATAAGGAGCTCCAGAACCAGATCCATAGTAGTAGAGCGAATGATCTAACCCTAATTGACTTGCAAACATGCCAAATAAAAAATAAAGGATCATAATAAAATGGCCTAAATATTTATGATTAACAATAACCTGAATGGCAAATGCAAATACACACAAAAGAGCATAATTCGTCCAATCTAATACAAATAATTGTTTTAGATAAAGATGGACTTCGTAATCATAAAACCCTCTCCATGTTTGGACTCCAAGTCCAATGATCATTAGTATGAATAACATTATACCTGGAATCAGTATTAACGCCATCAACTTAGAAACCAAAGGAACCCAATTTGGAATAGGCAATGAATCCATAATTTGATCAGCTTTTAGTTCACGCTCTCTCCAAATAATTTGACCAGCATAGAACGTAATTAAGATCAACATAAAAAGAGCGAATGATTCACCGAGAACATTAATAACCATATCTGTTATGGGAAGAGTATTTACTCCATAATATTTTCCAATAGATTGTTGATTTAAGAGTAAAAAACCTGCAGCTGTAAGAGCAATAGCTATAAAATACGGATCACGAAAAGCACGCTTAATCTCAATTTTAACTTGTGTTTTAAACTGTAGCCACAAAGTCATCTTATTAAAAACTGGTGTAAAACTCGTGTATTTTCTTTGTTTTGTGACAGTATTTGACTCTTCCTGTAGCCTCTTGATCTCTTTTTTAACTTTACCAGGATTTGGGTGTTTAAAATCAAATTTCCATAAACCAATTCCCATAAAGAGTCCACCAATACCAATCCACATTAGTCTATTGAGTAAGAGCCATTTTGTTAATGGGATAAAATTTTCATTTTGTTCAACTTGCGTCCAATACCTTGTCGCATCACTTAAAGCCTCCATACCAAATGGATCAATCAGTGTTGCGATCCAACGTGTTTCCATATCACTGGCAAAAGTACCAGTACTTAAATATCCAAATAATAGGACGACTGAGGCCATGTATGTAGGTAGCATTCTACGCGTAAGTACTGCAATTGTAAAAAGAAGTGAACCAACCATAAAAATATTTGGGATAACCATAAGGATAAAAGGATGTAAATAAGCATAAAGGTTAAAGGGTCCGAAAGTATCACTATCAAGATATGGCATCAGAAAACCAAACAAAAGTCCAAGTGAAAAACCGCATTGTATGATTATACTAAGAGCAAAAGAACTCGAAAATCGACCTAGGAAATAGTCAGATGGTTTAATTGGTTTTGTGAAAAATAAGGAGTGAGTATTAAACTCAAAATCCCGATAGCCAGAATTACCAAAAATAGCAGCGCAAATTAAAACTCCAATAAGACTAATTATAATCTGCAGTTGTGCAATTACGAGGGGAGCATTAAGATGATTATTTGCATTACCAATGATGATTGTGGCACCTGTAAAAGCTCCACCTAAAATATTAACAATCAAGAATGCCAAACTGAAAAAGACTAAAAAATAAATAATAAAAGATGTTTTTTTGATTCCTAGTTTTAGCTCAAAGTTAAAAATATGAATCCACATTTTATTCATCACCATTAAGATCTAAGCCATGAATTGTTGAAAAGTATAGATCCTCAATTTCAGCATCGGTCTTTTCAAAACCATTTTCTAATGGGGTATGACTAAAAACTCGAACCTGAACTTTCCCCATATGTAATCGAGATGAGATAACCTGATTTTGTTCTTCTATTTTAGTGACCTCATTTTTATCCACTAGACCTTTCCAGACTTTTCCGTTTAACGATTTTATTAGTTCGATTGGCTCACCCACTATTTTGACTTCTCCATCTAATATAATCGCCATATCATTACACAAATCTCTGACATCATCCACAATATGCGTAGAAAGAATAACAATAACATTCTCACCAATCTCACTAAGAAGGTTATGAAACCTATTTCTTTCCATTGGATCTAAACCCGCTGTTGGTTCGTCTACAATAATCAGTTTAGGGTCTCCAATTAAAGCCTGGGCAATACCAAATCTTTGTTTCATTCCACCACTGTATGTTCCCAGATTTCTATCTTTTGCATCCCAGAGATTGGTCTGGTGCAGTAAGGATTCCACAATCTCTTTACGAATATTTGAATCTACCATACCTTTCATAACAGCCATATGGTCTAAAAGATCATAACAGGATATTTTAGGATACACCCCAAATTCTTGAGGTAAATACCCAAGAATTTCCCTCAACCTTTGTTTATCTTGAGCAGCATTTATATCACCAATCATTATGGAACCATTATCGGCATCTTGAAGAGCTGCAATAGTCCTCATCAATGTAGATTTACCTGCACCATTTGGGCCTAAAAGCCCAAACATACCATTATTAATATCAAGGCTAACGTTTTTTAATGCTTGAACTCCATTAGGATATGTTTTTGAAATATTTCTTATCGATAGTTTCATTTATCTTTCCTTATTTATAAATATTTATTTTAAGATTTTTAAAATAAATATTAAAAAGTATTTTTCTCTGAAGATCTAATAAATCACTTGCCTTTTTCTGTATTATACTACTTTAAAGATTCCAGACATTCTAATTTAGTTAAACGTTGTAATTAAAGAAAAAGATTAATTAATATATATAGTTAAAAAGAGTATTGACTTGATCCAAAAAGAATCATTCAACATAGAAGACCGAGAAGGGTTCGTAGCTGTTAGTTTTGTAAAACCGACTATATCGGTAAAAACAATTACGGCTAGTTTATGGATGGGCTGAGTCATGTAGATATGAATCTACAAATTATTGAGTATATAATAATTACTGATTTTTTAAGTATTTATAACATTTTTATAACTAATAGGGTCTGTTGCACCCTCAGTATTAAAGATTAAAACAGTCGATGTTTCATTTAACCTTATGTTTTTTTTAAATTGTTTAAAATCGTCATTTTCATAAAGTCCTATTAAAGCAGCTAACCCACTTGCTCCAGATTCACCTGAGACTATCATCGGATCTCCAATTAGTGGGTTTGCTAAAGCTCTCATAGATTGTTCACATAGTTCATCTGATATCGAAACAGATCCAGCTAAGTTATTAGATAAAATATCCCATGCTAGTGTAGAAACTGATCCACAGTCCAGCCCAGCCATCTTTGTTGATTCATTATTTTCAATAGAAACTCTTTTACCTTTTTTTATGGATTCAAATAAACAGTTAGCTGAATGAGGTTCTACGCTAATAAAAAAAGGTATTTTTTCCCATTTAGTAGTAATATAATGAACGATTGAAGCGGCCCAACTTCCCACTCCAGATTGTAGAATAACTAGATCTATTTTTTTATTGAGTATTTGTTTTGTGACTTCGTGTATTTGAGTCCAATAACCTTTCATTATATCTAGAGGAATATCTTCATACCCCACCCAAGCAGTGTCTTGAATTAAGCACCAATTATTTGATCGTGATTGCTTGTTTTCAAATGATACTCTTTTTTTTGCCATTTCAACAGCAATATCATACCCCTGATCAGTAACAATAACTTCAGCACCTTCATTTTTAATTGAATCAATTCTAGCAGTGACTGTTCCCTTGGGCATATAAATAATAGCTCTTTTATTTAACTTATTGGCCATCCAAGAAACAGCTCTACCATGATTCCCATCCGTAGCAGTACAAAATATCTCTATCATTGGATATTTCTCAATTTGCTGAGACATTGCATATGATGCACCCAAAGCCTTGAATGCATTTAGTCCAAGTCGATTACTTTCATCTTTTAGTAGTAATTGTTTTATTCCTAAATGTTTAGCCAATCCGGGTAGTTTAATTAGAGGTGTTACTTTGTTTCCTAAGGTAGTATGAAATTGAATTATACTTTCAAGTTTCTGTAAAGAACCTCTATGGTTACTTTTGGAGTGAAAATTTTTATTTGGGATTACATTAATCATTTTTTAGTCTCATTAAAACTATTTTTCAGTTAGCCAGCTTTTTTTCCATAAAATCTTCCATAGTAAGGATCAAACTGATCACTATAGTATAATTCTAGAAAAATTGAATCTTGGTTAAAATACCCTTTTGACTGATAAATGGTTAAACTTCTGGTAAAGTTCAATTCCGTTTCATCTTCTATTATTTGAAAAGGAATAAAAATAGAATCTCCAAGAATTTGAGCTCTTACTTTTAATTCACTTTTAGTACCATAATTATTTATTAGAATACCAGAGGAGTCACATGAATCCCTTTCAATCTGAATAAGATATTCTCTATGGAACCAGGTAAAAGAAGGATCTCGAATTGAATCTTTGCCTGAAAAGGTTGATAACCTATTACTGTTTAGAAAAACACATGAACCATCATTTTCAGATACTGCAGGATTATAATTAACAGCGTTACAATCAGAGCATCCAGTTACTTTATTTTTATCTTCACAACTATAAGTTAAAAATATAAATATAATTATTTTCAAATACCTCATTAGAACCTTTTTTCAATTTAAGAATTAAAAGAGTAACTAATTAAAGATTATTTTTACTTAACAAGAACTATCTTTAATGTTTCTATGAATCCATTAACTTGAATACATAAAAGTTAAGTCCAGTAGAAACTTGAATCTCTAATTCATTTGTTCCATTCCATGAAAATGCATGGTAACCAACCGATCTAGAATTATTAAATCAAATACTTTACCTTTTTATAAATAAGATCATATATAGTTATACTTACAATTATTATTTACAGGAGACTGTCTCTTATATTAGTCACGGGATTAAATCGATTTTTATAATTTTGTGAAATCATATATTAACAATAAAAAATTCAGAGAATAATACATTTAGCGATAATGTTAATACTTAGATTTATCTCTATCTTATTTATCTAAAAGTGTTAGAGGAATACCTGTTGCACGTGATTGAATAATTAAGACTTAAATGCTACCATTTATAATTAAAAGACCAACCAAGGACATGAATTTTATCAGGATTTATTTGAATGATTTTTTCTTTTTTTAAAATGTAAAAAACTTTAATTGACTTTTTTCTAGATAGGTCAATAGAAGTTCCTAACGAGAATCGAGATTCATCAAATTTATAATGATTCTTATGATTTAAATGAAATAATTCTAAGGAGAGAAATGGTTTGATTTTTTTTATTATTTTATATTGAATAGAAAATTTATTTATAAATACCTCATCTGAAAAATCTCCATTTTTATGCGTTCTTTGTATTTTGGTGCGATACTTTAAGTCTATCAGTTTCAAATTATGTTGAAATGATCCACCAAAGCTTATTCTTTGCTTAACTTTTTCATTATATATAGCATAACGAAATGGTATAAAGAGCTTTACTCCATCTTTAACTATATATGATAATAATATTTCTGAGAATGTTTGCTGGAATGAAGAAGCTTGATTATTTAATCGAAGCTCTTGCTCTAAGCCAATTTTAAAGGAATAAGGCAATTTAGTTTCAATATTTAGACTACTCCATGATTGTAGATCTTCTGCTCCATAATTCCCATTCAATAAAATGAAAAAAAGATAGAACCAGACATTATTTTTAGATACTTTTTTTTTCATTTTTGAGTAGCATAAATCGTAATTTTTTTCATGAAAAAAACAAATATTTTTTTATAAGAAACATTTAATTAATCTCAAAAAAAAGTTTCTTAGCAAATCTGCATTTACAGAGTATTTACTGTCGATAAATCCAAGAGTACCAGATCCATAAGAAGATGACCAATTTTCTAAAAATTCATTGTTCATAGATGGATGAATTAATTCAAGAATCACCCCACTTCTATCTGCAAGTATTGGCAAGGGTGGATCATCAGAATAGCACACTATGAAGCAAGAGAAAAACGGTAATGACTTCTTAAACATATCAAAATTTACCCACCATTCCACAAACATAAAAACCTTATGAAGCTATGATAGGTTCATATTTTTTATTCTAACAGTGGACTACATATTATAAACTATTTAAGAAATAGCATTTTTCTGGTCGAGCTAAATTCAACAGACTGAATAGTAAAAAAGTACATCCCCGTAGAAACTACATCACCAGATTCATTTGTAGCATCCCATTGAACAGAATGATTTCCCGATGACATAAATCTATCAACTAAAGACTTTACCTTAAAACCTCTAAGATCATATATATCAATATTTATAAATGACTCAATAGGTACTGAATATAAGATACTTGTTGTTGGATTAAATGGGTTTGGATAATTTTGAGAAAGACTAAACTCACCAGGGAGAGAAAAACTAGCTCCAGTATTCAAAGTGATACAATCCCCATTTATAGCCCCTGGAGTAGGACTCGTATAACAACCGCTTCCCTCTTCATCAAAACTCTGTGATAGCGAAACTCCATCCACTTCTTCTGTTGCTCTTAGCTCTACGATCAATGAAGTACCTGTAGAATCAGCGAAAACAATACTATCTCCATTGATACTTAGCCCAGAACTAAAACTGCTGTCAGCGTCTTCATATCCGACCCAGTATCCACCTGCCGTTATGACCACATCACCAAAGGTGAAGTCATTTAATTCTTGAGAATCATCTAATTGAAATCCCATTAGAGAACATTCTTCATCTCCAGAATTATGGATCTCAATATAATCTTCTGGATCTCCTGAATTATGCCCCTCAGATACATATACCTCTCCTAAAGTGCAAGGATTCGGCCCATCTACCATGATTGAGTTCTCCACAATTAAAGTATTTTGAAATCCATTATCTTGAAGATTGTTTGGGCTAAGGTTTGTAACATTATTTTGATTATCTTCAAGGATAATTCTAATATTCCAAACACCCTCTGTTGTTAATGGTGGTAAAATGAATTCTCCAGAAATCATTTGAGTATTAACATTGTTATTAAATTGCCCATTACTTTCAAATATTTCTCCTCCGTTCATAGGACCTCCATTCAAAATCAGCCTTATTGAATAATTTAATAAAAAATTATCAGCCACATTTGCTTCAAGTGAATAATTCACCTCTGCTGCATTGATACTTGTATTGACTGTATCTTCTGACATAGAAAAATCTATCAGCTCAGGACCATTACCATTACCGCCACCGCCACCGCCACCGCCACCAAATCCAGTGCCTATTGCTCCAGCAAAAGCTCCAATGATATAAGGTGAAGTGTAATTAGTATGATAATGATAGATGCTATCAGGGAAATCTGGTGTAGGTCCATATTCTGCATGATAATCATCTAGATTTTCAACATTATAACCATCCATATTTTTAGGTCCGTATACAGGAAAGCCATCTGCTGCAAAACCTATGAAATTATCTTCAGTTGCAACAAACAATGATTCTGGAGGAAAATGATAGTGGTAGAGTCCCCCAGGAGCAGGATGTCCCTGAGCTAAGTCAAAGCTTAATATGGTTTGAGGATCCAACTGAGCAACAGGTCCTTCATATTCATTATATAAAGGGACACCATTGAGAGAGACTCCAATTGCTCCTAAAAAAGTATCTGTTGGCCCATTTGGATTAATTTCTGGGTGAAGTGGAATACGGAAATTATAATCCTGCTCACTAATTCTATTGGGATTTACATTCATTTGACCACTAGGACTGATAAACCAATCATTTATACCATCACTATTTAAATCTTCAAAAAAATATAGGCCATTTTGACTATCATTATATGTTTCTGGAAAATAAGGACTCAAATGAGATGGCACCCCGTCTGCACTTATAATAATTTCGTCTCCATCAACATAAATATCGACTGACTCATCAAAATACTGAAAAAGAACCGTCATATCAGGTTGAGCATAAATAAAAGATAATAAGAATAATACGGTTTGTATATATTTCATAGAAACTCCATTAGTTAGATTTTTTTCTCAAGATTGTTTATTTTCTTTTTTTAATAATTTAATATCTTCAATAAACCTGTTAACATCATGTGGATTCGTTCCATTATAGAGACCTCTAATCCTAGATTTCTGATCAACTAAAACAAAATTTTCTGTATGTATAAATGAATTAATATCATCATTTGAATTACCCTTTACTGCAAAATGACCTTTCCTTGCCATTCCAAAAATCTTTTCCCTTTCTCCTGTTAATAAATGCCATTTTTCAGAATCGATTCCATAATATTCAGCGTATGCATTCAATACTTTTGGTGTATCATGTTCAGGGTTAACGGTATGAGAAAGTATAAGAACATCCTCCTCATTTAAAAATGCATTCTGAACTCGTTGCATATTTTTAGTTAAAGTAGGACATATACTTGGACAAGTTGTAAAAAAATAATTTACTGCAAGAATCTTACCACTCACTTTTTTACTTGTGATCAAATCTCCATTTTGATTTAAAAATGAAAATTCAGGGACAAAATGTTTCTTCTTAGATTTTTTTAAACTACTATCAACCCAATTGGGGTCAAGATCGGAAGGAGAAAAAATTGGTAGCTTAAAAGACGCTTGCTCTCTAGTCTCACAACTAAAAAAGATTAAAAATAGAATAATAATTAAATTAAACATTTCTTAGACCGGGGGAACACAAACTTTCGAGCCCATGTAACCATATCTTTTATTATTTACTATTTGATAATTATACCTTAAATCTCCATTCTCACGCCATCCTTTTTGCTCCCCAGACTCTCTGCCTTCTTTATAATTTGAGCTACGAGATAAAACACCATTACTATGCCACTGGTTCTGTTTACCATCCATTAGACCGTTAGAATCATATAACTTTTCAAATCGAGTTGAACCATCTGGCCATAAGCCAACATGTATTCCTTTTTTCTTTCCTTTGGAGTATTTACCTTTCTCTTTTATCCCTTTGTTTGGAAACCATTGAATTAAATTTCCATTTTTTTTCCCATTTTTATATCTCACTGAGACCTTATAGGATCCATCTTTATAAATGTCATAAGCTTCTCCTGAAAAAAAAGCATCCTGATAATAAGTAATTCCTTTTTCAGTTTTTAGATTTGAAAGTAATACTTTTTTAGTATCACCACAGCTAAAAAGAATAAGTAATGTTATTATTAGCATTTTTTTAATAAAATTTTTCATTATGAAAGGTATAACACTCCTACTATGTTTGACACTTAAAAATACTATAAGTTAAATATTATTGATTACTTGATAATTATTATACTCTTTAGCTAAAAAACTATTTACTATATTTTCATTTGGTACATAAATTAATAATTTTAAGATAGTAATGATTAAATTGTTACTAATTATTGTAGAATTATTTTTCTTAAACAAAAACAAATTTTAATATGAAAATAATTATTATATCAATACTGTTTATATCTCAAATAAATGGACAAAATTATGACTTTCATGATTTTCAAATCACGAATAACAATAATGCTTATCCCTCAAATATTTTTATTCATACAATGGGGAGCCAACCTTCCTATATAGCAATTATCGATTCAATGTTAACACCTTCTTGGTTCATTAATAGTGGTGGTTTAGGAATTGATTTTAAGGTCAATCAAGAAGTCCTAACTTTTTTCAACAAAGAACGACAAGAATGGATCGTCTTAAATGATAAAATGATTGAGATTGATACTTTAAAATGTGCAAATGGTTATGCCCCCGATTACCATGATATTCAAATATTAGATGATGGAGGCTATATACTACAAATATATGACTCTCTAATTGTTAATATGAGTGATATCGTGGAAGGCGGAAATTCAAATGCGATAGTTATATATTTAATTATCCAAGAATTTGATCAAAATAAGAATCTTATTTTTGAATGGAATGCTTGGGATCATCTAGAAATAAGTGATTATACCAACCTAGATTTAACTCGACAAAGGTTGACTTGGATGCATGGTAATTCTATTGAAATAGATTCTGATTTAAACCTTTTAATTTCAAATAGAAGGAGCAGTGAAATTTTAAAAATAGACAGAATTACTGGCGATGTAATATGGTTTTTAGGTGGCCCTAATAATGAGTTTACCTTTGTTGATGATTCTTTAAATGGTTTCAGTAAACAACATGATGTAAGAAGGCTTCAAAATGGGAATATATTACTTTTTGATAATGGTAATGGTCATAATCCACCTATATCTAGAGCTTTAGAATATGCTATAGACAATACGAATAAAACTGCAAGTTTAATCTGGGGGTTTTCTCACCCTGAGTATTTAGTTGGCTTAGCAATGGGTAGTATTCAAAGGTTACCTAATAATAATACATTAATAAATTGGGGAACGCTCCATAATAATGGTGCTATAGTAACTGAAGTTGATTATGATAAAAATATCCTTTTGGAACTACGATTCCCAGAAAATGTTCGATGCTATAAAGTCCGTAAAGATGACTGGTCTTTTTCAACAAACATGATTCCTGGCGATGCAAATATGGATGGTAAGGTTGATATTTTAGATCTTATTTATATTATCGATTATTCTTCTCAAGACAATTTTGAGTTGAGTACCTTTTATCTTTTTAGATACGATCTTAATAATGATAGAATGTTCACTGAATTAGATATAGAACTTTCTGTTCAGAAGATTATATCAAGCAATTGATAATGAGTAAATATTCAATTTAGTCTATTCTAAATGTGCAATTTTTTGGCTGTTTAAAGAATTTATGTCTGTATTTTGCAATTATTCTATAAAAAAAATCTCTTAACGGAAATGGAATAAGCCATAAAAAAGGGAACCATATTTTCCAATACCATTTTAAATATAAAAGACATCTGATTGCCGCCGCTGACCTTATATAGAAAATGCCGTTTTTTAAAAGGTATACCGTGTCTGCTTCTTTCTGCCATTCTGGTAATTTTTGAATTAACGCTTGAGCTTCATTAGAATTATTTGGTCTATATCCAATATCAACTGATTCAGAGAGTCGGTAATCCATAAAAATTGCGATTCGATGACATAAGCCACAATTTCCATCTAAAAGTAATAGGTCTCTACTTTTATCCATTTAAAATCAATAAGTATTATCTAAGGACCATGAATTCACAAAAAGTCCATCTGACATATGAGCTAAGTCAGGCTTTAATAAGTTCGTTATTCCCAGATTATATGAAGCCATTAGATTATTACTTATTATTTTTACTTCAGCATTATAAAATACCCATGGATTATGGTGTGTATGCCCAATGCAAATTTTATTTTGATAGATAGTATAAAGACAATATCGTTCAAAGAGAAATTCTTCGAGAGAGCCTTTATTAGAGGTCAGAGAGGTCCCTTTTTTTTTACTAGAACCAGCG
>Ga0308019_10001094_pt1 | contig 16683 bp, 6 predicted proteins | sample Neamet284_FD_203135 | JGI IMG/M metagenome (GOLD analysis project Ga0308019, IMG submission 203135) | Marine microbial communities from water near the shore, Antarctic Ocean - #284 | ecosystem: Environmental > Aquatic > Marine > Unclassified | place: Southern Ocean | collected 2014-10-01 | reverse complement strand
TGTGATGTGGCACCAGCTTTCTTTCTCGTATCAGACATAGCAGCAAGATCACCCGCCGAACTACTACTAACTGTAAGTACAGCAGTTGGTCCACTGGCGTAAACAAAAATTGCTGCAGCTTGCCATTCAACAATTTCGCCAGCAGTCATCTCTTGAAGATTTCCACTATTAAACCATAGAGGTGATCTAGCAGTCATTGTATTTGTTTACCACGGAACCGCAGCTGCTGCCGGTGCAACTGGAGGCGTTATCATAGAATTGATTTGTCCTTCCACACATGATTGTGCGCTAGTTATTCCATTTGTACCGAGTTCAACATTAACCCATCCCAAAACAACAGATTGTGTTAAACTAGCGTAAGCGACAAACGTAGCGCTACTTACTTCGGTAAATTTAACAAATCCATCTATCTCAGCAGTGCGGGTGCCGTCGGTGCCGCTACACATCCAATGTGCGCTTACAACAAAGTTTTCGGATGGTGACTGTAAAACGGACATGTCTTTAACAGTCCAAGTGTATGTAATTGCCATGAGTGTCTATCCTTCTAAGGTTGTGATTCGTGTGGTTAATGATTCAATTAAAATGTTTTGTTCTTGTATTGCTTTCACTAGCATTGGCACTAATGCCCCCGGTGCTACCTGTTGAGTTCCATCGGGGTCTTCGTGCCAGACATTGTGACCATTAACAACATCTGAATGAGAGTCAATAACTGTTTTAACTTCTTGGGCTATAAATCCATGATGAGCATTACCCTCTCCATATATAGGTTCAGAAGAATCCGCATCATATTGAGGCAGGTTGCTTTCAACAGCATTTTTAAGTTGCCATTTAAATGTAACAGGGCGTAAATCTTTAATAAACTCTAAACCTGCTGTAGATGTTGCAACATCTTTTTTAAGTCTTGCATCAGAAGCAGCGGCCCATGAGGTGTCAGAGCCATCAAGGCCCAGAGTAGCAGTACCTCCACCTGTTCCAATTCTTACTGTGTTTGTACCGCCTCCTGTGATGCTTGACCCTATTACTATTTCAGAGTCCACGCCAACAGCACTAGGTGCTAGGTTATAACCCAAGGCGGTGTTGAGGTCGCCAGTGGTTAAGTTGTCATGGCATATATTACCAATTAGAGTGTTTTCGTGACCAGTGGTGACGGCAGTTCCAGCGCCTTTACCCACAGCTGTGTTGTTGGGAGCGTCTTGGTTGTTGTCTAGTGCCAAACTTCCAACAGCGGTGTTGTTACCGCCAGTGGTGTTGACACCCAGTGCATTAAATCCAATAGCGGTGTTGTTGTCAGCGTCAGTGTTAGCGTCTAGTGACTTACTTCCAACAGCGGTGTTGCTATGACCTTCAGTGTTTTCAGTCAGTGAATTATATCCAACAGCAGTGTTGTCGGCAGACTCAACGTTAGCATCTAATGCCCGACTTCCAACAGCGGTGTTGTTAGCACCAGTAGTGTTGGCAAGCAGTGCAACATATCCAACAGCGGTGTTCCCGGTAGCGGTGGTGTTAGTGGTTAAAGCATCTCTACCAACGGCAACGTTCTGGGTACCACTAGTGTTAGCGTCTAGGGCCAAAGCCCCAACAGCGGTATTGTCGCTAGCCTCGTTAAGAACCATCGCATAACGTCCAACAGCAACATTGTTAGCGCCAGTTTCGTTAGCGCTTAAAGAACCTTGACCAACAGCGGTGTTGTTACCGCCACTAGTGTTAGCGTCTAGTGCCAAAGACCCAACAGCGGTATTGTCGCTAGCAGTGTTAAGAATCAGTGCATTATATCCAACAGCGCTATTGCCGGTGCCAGTTTGGTTAGCACCTAAAGTAGATTTACCAACGGCAGTATTAGAAGTGCCACTAGTGTTAGCGTCTAGTGACAAAGACCCAACAGCGGTATTGTCGCTGGCGGTGTTAAGAAGCAGTGCAGCATATCCAATAGCAACATTGTCATCGCCAGTTTGGTTAGCACCTAAAGCTTCTTTACCAAGGGCACTGTTTTGTGCACCACTAGTGTTAGCGTCTAGGGACAAAGACCCAACAGCGGTATTGTTGGCAGCGGTGTTAAGAACCAGTGCATTATATCCAACAGCAGTGTTATCATCGGTAGTTTGGTTAGCGCTTAAAGAACCTTTTCCAACAGCGGTGTTTTTTGTGCCACTAGTGTTAGCGTCTAGTGCAACACTCCCAACAGCAGTGTTGTCGGCAGCGGTGTTGAGAGCCAATGCAAAATATCCAACAGCGGTGCTTGCATTGGTAGTTTGGATAGCACTTAAAGCAGATTTACCAACGGCAGTATTAGCAGTACCACTAGTGTTGGCGTCTAGGGACAAAGACCCAACAGCAGTGTTGTCGCTAGCGGTGTTAAGAATCAGTGCATTATATCCAACAGCGGTGCTTTCATCGCCACTGATGTTAGCGCTTAAAGAACTAGATCCAACAGCGGTGTTGTTGGCACCAGCGACGTTAACGTCTAGTGAAAAAGCCCCAACAGCAATGTTGTCGCTAGCGGTATTGACAATCAGCGCATTAGTACCAACAGCAACATTGTTATCGCCATCGACGTTAGCGCTTAAAGACATTCGTCCAACAGCAGTATTAGCAGTGCCCTCGGTGTTAGCGTCTAATGAAAAAGTTCCAACAGCAGTATTGTTGCTAGCGGTTGTGTTAACGCCTAGTGCATCTTTACCAACAGCGGTGTTTTGTGTGCCACTAGTGTTAGCGTCTAGTGCCAAACTTCCAACAGCAGTGTTGTCGCTGGCGGTGTTAAGAAGCATTGCAGCATATCCAATAGCAACATTGTCATCGCCAGTTTGGTTAGCACCTAAAGCTTCTTTACCAAGGGCACTGTTTTGTGCACCACTAGTGTTAGCGTCTAGAGAAGCACTTCCAACAGTAGTGTTGTTGGCCGCGGTGTTAAGAATCAGTGCATTATATCCAACAGCAGTGTTATCATCGGTAGTTTGGTTAGCACTTAAAGCAGATTTACCAACAGCGGTGTTGTTAGCGCCACTAGTGTTAGCGTCTAGTGCAACACTTCCAACAGCAGTGTTGTTGGCCGCGGTGTTTAGAGCCAATGCAAAATATCCAATAGCAGTATTTGCATCGGTAGTTTGGTTAGCACTTAAAGCAGATTTACCAACGGCAGTATTAGCAGTACCACTAGTGTTGGCGTCTAGGGACAAAGACCCAACAGCAGTGTTGTCGCTGGCGGTGTTAAGAAGCAGTGCATTATATCCAACAGCGGTGCTTTCATCGCCACTGATGTTAGCGCTTAAAGAACTAGATCCAACAGCGGTGTTGAGAGTACCAGCGACGTTAACGTCTAGTGACAAAGACCCAACAGCGGTATTGTCGCTGGCGGTATTGACAATCAGCGCATTAGTACCGACAGCAACATTGTTATCGCCATCGACGTTAGCGCTTAAAGACATTCGTCCAACAGCAGTATTAGAAGTGCCCTCGGTGTTAGCGTCTAGGGCCAAAGCCCCAACAGCAGTGTTGTTGCTAGCGGTGGTGTTAACGCCTAGTGCATCTTTACCAACAGCGGTGTTTTGTGTGCCACTAGTGTTAGCGTCTAGTGACAAAGACCCAACAGCGGTATTGTCGCTGGCTGTGTTAAGAAGCAGTGCAGCATATCCAATAGCAGTGTTGTCATCGCCAGTTTGGTTAGCACCTAAAGCTTCTTTACCAAGGGCACTGTTTTGTGCACCACTAGTGTTAGCGTCTAGGGAGGCACTTCCAACAGCAGTGTTGTTGGCAGCGGTGTTCAGAACCAGTGCATTATATCCAACAGCAGTGTTATCATCTTCACTGACAACAGCGCTTAAAGCAGATTTACCAACAGCGGTGTTTTGTGTGCCACTAGTGTTAGCGTCTAGTGCAACACTCCCAACAGCAGTGTTGTTGGCCGCGGTGTTTAGAGCCAGTGCAAAATATCCAACAGCGGTGCTTTCATTGGTAGTTTGGCTAGCACTTAAAGCAGATTTACCAACGGCAGTATTAGAAGTGCCACTAGTGTTAGCGTCTAGTGCCAAAGACCCAACAGCAGTGTTGTCGCTAGCGGTGTTAAGAGCCAGTGCTTGATATCCAACAGCGGTGCTTTCATCGCCACTGACATTAGAACTTAAAGAACCTCTTCCAACAGCGGTGTTTTGTGCACCAGCTACGTTAGCGTCTAGGGACAAAGACCCAACAGCGGTATTGTCGCTAGCGGTATTGACAAGCAGTGCAGCATATCCAATAGCAGTGTTGTCATCGCCAGTTTGGTTAGCACCTAAAGCTTCTTTACCAAGGGCACTGTTTTGTGCACCACTAGTGTTAGCGTCTAGGGACAAAGACCCAACAGTAGTGTTGTTGGCCGCGGTGTTAAGAATCAGTGCATTATATCCAACAGCAACATTGTCATCGCCAGTTTGGTTAGCACCTAAAGCTTCTTTACCAACAGCGGTGTTTTGTGTGCCACTAGTGTTAGCGTCTAGTGACCGACTTCCAACAGCAGTATTGTCGCTGGCGGTGTTAAGAATCAGTGCATTATATCCAACAGCAACATTGCTATCGCCAGTTTGGTTAGCACTTAAAGCTTCTTTACCAACAGCGGTGTTTTGTGTGCCACTAGTGTTAGCGTCTAGGGAAGCACTTCCAACAGCAGTGTTGTCGCTAGCGGTGTTAAGAACCAGTGCATTATATCCAACAGCAACATTGCTATCGCCAGTTTGGTTAGCACTTAAAGCAGCCCTACCAACGGCAGTATTAGAAGCGCCACTAGTGTTAGCGTCTAGTGCAACACTTCCAACAGCAGTATTGTCGGCAGCGGTGTTTAGAGCCAGTGCAAAATATCCAACAGCAGTATTTTCATTGGTAGTTTGGTTAGCACTTAAAGCAGATTTACCAACGGCAGTATTAGAAGTGCCACTAGTGTTGGCGTCTAGTACCAAAGACCCAACAGCGGTATTGTCGCTAGCGGTGTTGAGAACCAGTGCTTGATATCCAACAGCGGTGCTTTCATCGCCACTGATGTTAGCGCTTAAAGAACCTCTTCCAACAGCGGTGTTGTTAGCACCATCGACGTTAGCGTCTAATGAAAAAGTTCCAACAGCAGTATTGTTGCTAGCGGTGGTGTTAACGCCTAGTGCATCTTTACCAACGGCAGTATTAGAAGTGCCACTAGTGTTAGCGTCTAGGGACAAAGACCCAACAGCAGTGTTGTCGCTGGCGGTGTTAAGAAGCAATGCAGCATATCCAATAGCAGTGTTGTCATCGCCAGTTTGGTTAGCACCTAAAGCTTCTTTACCAAGGGCACTGTTTTGTGCACCACTAGTGTTAGCGTCTAGTGACCGACTTCCAACAGCGGTATTGTTGGCCGCGGTGTTAAGAACCAGTGCAGCATATCCAATAGCAGTGTTGTCATCGCCAGTTTGGTTAGCGCTTAAAGAACTAGCTCCAACAGCGACGTTTTTAGTGCCACTAGTGTTAGCGTCTAGTGCAACACTTCCAACAGCAGTATTGTCGGCAGCGGTGTTTAGAGCCAGTGCAAAATATCCAATAGCAGTGTTGTCATCGCCAGTTTGGTTAGCGCTTAAAGCAGCCCTACCAAGGGCACTGTTTTGTGCACCACTAGTGTTAGCGTCTAGGGACAAAGACCCAACAGCAGTGTTGTCGCTAGCGGTGTTAAGAATCAGTGCACTATATCCAACAGCAGTGTTGTCATCGCCACTGATGTTAGTGCCTAAAGAACTAGTACCAACAGCAGTATTAGAAGCGCCAGTGGTGTTAGCGTCTAGTGACAAACTTCCAACAGCTGTGTTGTCGTTAGCGGTGGTGTTGGCGGTTAGCGCATTATATCCCACAGCAGTGTTGTTGTCAGCATCAGTGTTAGCGTGTAGTGTCCGACTTCCAATAGAGGTGTTGCTATGCCCATCGATATTTGCACCCAGTGCATCATATCCAACGGCGGTGTTGCCGGTAGCGGTGGTGTTAGAGTCTAGTGACAAACTTCCAACAGAGGTGTTTTGTGTGCCAGTGGTGTTGGAAGTCAGTGTATTATATCCAACGGCGGTATTGTCGGCCGCGGTGGTGTTAGCGTCTAATGCCCGACTTCCAACAGCGGTGTTTTTAGCACCAGTAGTGTTGACAAGCAGTGCAATATATCCAACAGCAGTGTTGCCGTCAGCGCTGGTGTTTGCGCTTAAAGTAGCCCTACCAAGGGCAACGTTTTGTGCACCACTAGTGTTAGCGTCTAACGCAAATTCCCCAACGGCTGTGTTGTCGTCAGCGGTGTTGAGAAGCAGCGCATTAGTTCCAACAGCGGTGTTGCTATCGCCAGTGACGTTACCGCTTAAAGCCATTCGTCCAACAGCGGTGTTGCTAGTGCCAGTGGTGTTAGCGTCTAGGGCCAAAGCCCCAACAGCAGTGTTGTTGTTAGCGGTGGTGTTAGCACCTAAAGCACTTATGCCAACAGCGGTGTTTTGATCACCGTCTGTGTTAAGAATCAAAGCATTTGTACCCAAAGCAGCGTTGCTATGTCCTGCGATGTTGGATCCCATCGCACTAGCGCCAACAGCGGTGTTGCTGGCACCTGTGGTATTAACATCTAGTGCCTGACTTCCAACAGCAGTGTTGTTGTTAGCGGTGGTGTTAGCGGATAAAGCAGCATGTCCAATGGCAACATTGTCGTCTCCGGTAGTAATCGATAAACCTGCTTCATCTCCAACCAAAACATTACGAAGTGATCCGCCTTGTAATGCTGCGCCTGCATTAAGACCTGCTATAAAGTTATTGGTTCCATCTGTTAAACTTGAAAGTCCACCAGATACAATGCTTGTGGCCGTGACAATATTTGAACCATCATAAGGATCAATATTACTAACATCTGAACGCAAAGTGTTAAATTCTTGTCTAAACCTTTCTAAACTATCTGATGCACCAACTAAAGCTGCGTTTATTGTAACCATTTTATTTATTTACCAATTGTTGTAAGAGAATTTTTATTTCTCTCATCTCATCTTGGAGATTATTAATTTCTTTTGTAGCATTTTTTAACTCATCTCTTTGCATTTTTGCTGCTTTTGAGCGAACAATTGCTTTTTCATAAGCAGATCTGTTTGTATTCACAATACCACCAGAATACACATCTCTTGAAAGATCTTTATTTTCTTCTACTTTTATAAATTCTTTATTTTGCATATTATGTTGCCAATGCTATTGCCCTAAAATTTTTGATTCTAGGAGGTGATGCTGAATTGGTTGTTTGTATAACAATTTTAATTGAGAATGCAATAAACGGATCCAACTCTTGACCAAGACCATCATCAGTAACACCAGCAGTATATAGATGTTCACGAAAATTACTTCTGCCTTTTGAAGCACCTACAGCTAAATCAGGACTGCCATCAGTATTGAAATATCTCCAACCCAATTCGCTAAAATTAGAATCATCATCTTCTCTCAATATTTTGTAAAGAAGTTTAATTTCTCCATTTGAATCTTTATTTCCATCAAAAAATACTTTCAGTGCAGTTGCTGTTTGCGCAAGATTAACTTGTTTTATTATATATACTGCTTCATTATTATCACCAAAAGCTTCTGTAGAATCATTATATTCGCTTGTTGGATATACATCAGATGATGAATCAATGTTATTAACTCTGTTTGCAACAGCAACCATTGACATTCTTTCACTATCAATGATAGGAGATATATTTGATGATTCTGATGTTAATGCTAAATTTAATGCCAAAGATTTTTCAGAAGACATTTCATTATCTTGGTTAATATCAGAAGCTACCATATATGGAACATCATAATAAACATTTTCATTTAATGGTGTATTAATAGAATTTGCAACCGAAGTTTTTGTAAACGAAGTTTGTGAACCACTTGGGCTTGTTGCTGTTGATGGTCTTTTCTTTGCAACAATAGTTGTGCCGGGAAGTTCAATCCCATTAATTTGAGATTTACCAAGTTCATATAAAATATTTTCTGTGGCAGTTATAGAATTTCCACCATTTTGTGCATGAGTAGTTCCAGTGCTATCGATAACAGCACTGCTTGTTACTGCCACAGTATAACTATCAATTCCAATATTACCGATTGATGTATGAGTTGTATTAATTTCTGTAAATGGAATTTTGTGTAACATGTACAATTCAACCGTGGCACCTGCGGCATGAGATGTAGCAGTAGTTGAGTTTACGCCTCTAGCTGCACTACTAATAGTATTTGTACTAATTGTGGTGTACGTTATGATTTCATCATCAATTTTTATATAATATACGTTAGATGTATCTCTAGAGAATTTTCCTGAAGTATCATCAAAATTTGTACCAGAGGCCAAAACAATAGTAGTGGCATCCACATCTATTGCTGTTGATAATGTTGTTCTTGCACCAGATTTCACGCCATCAATAGTTACATTATTAGTTGTAACATACATTTGATGGTCGCGATGTCGCACTTGAATCACAGCACTACCATCCAAGAAAGTCAAAGCATTTTCGAACAAAGATTTAGTTGGATTACTAGCATTCACCAAAGGAATTGTACCTGTCAATGGACTAAACTCTGCTCTATACAAATTGAATTTCAAATCTTCAGTTAATGACGGTGCCCAAGTTCTATTGTTATGTCCTTTAAACAAAACACCCATCGCTGGTTGTTTTGAAACTGTTCTTTCTGAAAACAAAACATTTGTTGCAGATGTAGAAGTGCCACCACTTTGTGCTTGTGCTAATGTAGATTGAATTTGTGTTTCTCCCAATCTTGCAATCCATACTTTGTATGTTGGAACATTAGCAATTACAACAACACAATATTCAAGGTTTGCTTGAAGATAAACTAGAGAATTAAATTTAAAATTTGTGGCTACTTGTGCAGTTACATCTATTGTAACATCAACAGGATCTTTAACCACTCTACTAAATGGCACAACTCGTGCGCCGGGAAATCCATTACTAACTTCTCTAATTTCTACAGTAACAGGAAGATTATCATCTTTTGATTCAAAGAAAAGGTCGCAACTTGTTAAAAATATTCCCCCAGATTTATCAACTAAGAAAGTTTGTGCTAATGGATCGGCGCCAGGTTCGCTAGAGTCACCATCGTCACCGCCGGGTGAGTCATCTTCTTCCACTACTGCCGCGGCCGCTTCCGCTGCTGGTTGGAAATTATTTTTCGATGTCGTAGGAGGTATGACTCGTGGTGCCGGAACCACGATGGGCGGGTCAGCAACAAATTCACTTTGTGAAACAGATGTTCTTCTTATTTCTGCGTTTCTAGTAGCAATAATAGTTTCTTGTTCAGTTCGAAGAATACCAACTGCTTGATAATTTGTTTCTCCAGCAGTAATAGGATCAATAGAAGTTATATTTGTTGGGCTTGAGGTTAATCGAAAAGAAATTTCACCAGTTCTAAATTTAGGATTACCTTCAATTTTAGGATCAGGTATACTAAAAACACCTTTGATTCTACCACTAGCACTAGTTACGAGAGCATCACCATTTATCAAACTTGCATCGTTTGCCGAAAATCCATCTAAAGGTTTTGTATGATCAGATACTCCTTTTACATCAAAGAACGGATAAATTTGTGTGTTAGGAAGAAAATCAAATCCTTCAAAATTAATATTGTTTGCTCTAACAAAAGGAACCATTGCTGTTGATATTAATCTTGTTCCTTTAGATTCTGAATCAATTTTTTCAACAACACGCGTCGTAACACCTGTTCTATTACGAGTTGCCATTTATATTCCCCTTTTATTAATTTTATACAAAGTCATTTTAGTTTTCTCCATCGCCTGGGTCACCTTGATAACCATGACGATATCCAACGAACGATTGCGCCTCGTCGCCGTTATCGATAAACGAAGCTACACCAGTAGTAGCTGAACTCCTCGTGTCTATAGATGCGCTAGAGGAACTATTGTTTGTGCCGGGATTAGCAATACTAGTTGGGGCGGCAGATGCTGTAGATTCTGGCGATGAAACAACAACAGCTGCTGGAGTTCCACTCCACTGTGTTTCCCAAGAATTCCAAATCGTTCCTATAGAATTAACAACACTTGCGGCTACTGTATTATAATTACCTTCCACATTAAGAATCAGAACAGGGGCAATTTCAGTTTCAAACCAATCATCGCCAGAAGGTGTTAATTCGATTTGACCAGTCCAATTTGAAAGTAGAACAGGCGTAACTCTTTCTGTTCTTGTAGCAAATGGTTGTTGGTGTGATATAATTTCTGTATAAGGAAGTGTAAATATATCCCCTGTCTTTTGATAATTATTATTAGTTCTTGCAGAATCAGTTGCAGCAAATTCTTCTAACTTAACATTTTTAAATGTTGCAGAAGGTCTAAGCTCATTATATTCTTGATCAATAGATATGCTATAATCAGGATGAGTGACATCACCAAGACGATGGCCCTGAAAAGCATCAACTACAAAACCAGATTTAAATCTGTTAAGTCCGTTTGAATCTTGAATTTCAAAACTTTCTGCATCACTTTCCAAAAGAGAAAGATGTGTATAATATTCAAGATTACTAATACGATTTTGAAGTTTACCAATATCTTCCATAGTAAACCGTTGATTCTTTTCTCTGCGAATAGATACAGTGTTTGGACTGTATGTAAAAGCAGGAATAAATAAATCACCAAGTTTCATTGTATTTTGAGGTTGTTCTGGAAATTGAGGAATTTCATCAGACGCTCCTTCAATAACTCTTATCTCACTATCAGTACCGATTACAATGATTGCCTTTTTAGATAAATAATATTCTAAATCTGCTTGTGCTAAAGAATTCGGTTTAGGACAATGACTTGCAGATGAACCAGCTCCATCATATTGACGATGAAAGAAATCAAAAGAAAAATCAGTGATTTCATCTACAGCTGCATTATTTGTTCCTGCACCAGCAATGTTTTTTACTGTAGGTCTAAAATCAAATCCATTAGATAAAGGAATGCCTCTATATCTAGAAATATCCACATAATCCATTCTACCTGCAATACCGCTATACGAATCCACTGTGAATACATCACCAGCACCATGCTCAAGATAATCATAAATTACAAGCAATCTTTTTGTTGGAGCTGGAGCACCGCGTTTTCTTTCTATTCTAGCAATGTCATAAAAATTATCTCTTTGTCCATTATCAAAAAGAAAATTACCTGAAATTACTAGATCACCATCAGTGAAAGCACTTACTAATGCGGTTGCACCAGATGATGCACCTGTGATTGTATCAGAAGTTGTAAAAGATTTTGATAATTTTGTTGACACATAACTCATTGGTGATGTAGTATTAACAATTCTTCCAGTTGCACCACTAGAGCTGCCTGTGATTTTTTCACCTCTTGTAAACGAACCATTCGCCTGTGTCAAAGAAAGTGTTGGGGCAACAGCATCAGTCGAAGCAGCCGTTGCTTCATAAACGGCAGATACAGCAAATACATCTGCACGACCCAATGATATTATTCTATCATCAGGTCTTGTTCCAAATGGATCTGTTGCACCAGTGTTTACTTTGAGTTGTTTCATCAACTTTGTTGTTTTGGTTTTTGGAGTTACATCAGTTTTTAACAGAGTTGCCATAACCTTAAGCTTTACACTAGCGCCAAAACCAGCTAGGTTAGTAATTGTTACTGCGGCAGTTCCTCCACCAGAAAATCCAGTTGATGCACTAATAATGTCACCTTGATGAATTCCACTCAGAACAGATATAGTGTAATCTGCTTCAGTATGTGCCAAGAATGTTTCACCACCACCACTAGCACCTAATGTCATTGCACCGGCCGAGTTTGTGGTAACAACAAATTGTCTACGAAAAGTATATTGTGTCGCAGATACACCAGCATTTGATGCAGTCAATAAAGTTTTAACTGGGGTTTTTGGTAAAAGATAAATGTTTGTATTTTTTTTTGGTTCTAAAAGTTTAGAAATATTTTTCAATGAACCAGTTCCAGAAGATGATCTGGGATTTAATGATTGTGTTCCACCGTCTTCTAATATAAGATTTTCATTTCCATTTTCACCATTGCCTGTGCTATCTATAGCAAAAAAGGATGAAGAAGTCGAAATTGAAATTATTTGAACATCAGCAGTAAAATCTTGTCCACTATCTGAACTAGTGTCTTCTTGATGTACCGACCGAGTATTTTCAAAATTAAAGGGTGTAATCTCAACTGTTGTGATATCAACATTACCAGAAGTTTCAATCAAATTTCCAGTTTCAGATGAATTTGACAATGCTAAAGTTTCACCAGACGAAAAAATTCCTGTAACATTTGTAAGAAGCAAAGTAGTGCCAGTTGTACCCGAACCAAACACAAAACCAGTTGCACCACTAGTACTACCAACTATTCGTTGACCGCCATTACTTGCAGCAGACAAAATAGTTGGACTAGGTGTACCACTTAATGTAATTCGTGTAAACATACGAATATCAAAAAGATACAATCTATATGTTGCATCTTCTTCACCAGCGATTCCCGAATCATATTGGTATGTTCTTGCACGAGCAACACCCATATGTACTCCTACAGCTGTACCTCTTGTTGCTATATTTGTATCATACAAATCAAGTTGTTTATAAACAGTTGTTTCGCCAGAAATAGTTGAAACATCTGGTGTTCCATATAGATTAGTAACTTTGATATAGTTGCCCAAATCAATTGGTGAAGCTGCTGAATTAAATGTTCTAAAATCTCTACTTTTGTTAACATCAATAATACTTGGTGCAATTTTATCTATTTCATATCCTTTGACATATGCTTTGCCAGTAGATACTTGAAGAGCCAACAAATCAGATGACGCTTTATTACCACTTCTTGTTTTGACACCAGAAGCATATACACCGTCAAAATCAGTTTCTCTTATACTAATATCAACAGATTCTTTCATTTCAAATGTAAAAGGTCTTACAGTATAATTGCCAGATTCATCAAATGTTCTGCGAGCAAGAGTTTGTTCAAGAATTGAATATTCAGTATTACGGGCAAACTTTTGAACAATACCATTTTCCACTTTAATTAGTTCAACGAAATTTTTATCATCTATAGAACTTAATGGTTTAGATATCAAGGTAAGAGTTAATTGTAATCTATGTGCACCTTTGGCAGCAAAATTAGAAGTACCAGTTGCATTATCCAATAGACTTAAATCTAATTCTGGAGTAATAATAGTTTCATCAATCTGCAAACCTATTTTTGCACTTGCGTTGTTATTATATTTTTCTACAACAATAGTTTGGTCTGCAACCTCAACAAAATATCCTCGAATAAAATAAATTCCGCTTGATATTTTTACTAAGACAGATTTACCCGTAAGAGGTGTGTCTGTCGAAGTATTTGCTGTGGCAGTTGTCCTTATAGTTTCTGTTGCCGCAGTTGTTAAAGAAGTTTTATTTGCCAAATATGCTGTTGTGCCATGTTGCACGGAAACATCTGCACTTAAATTTTCACCAATAACGAAACTATCAAAACCTGCCGCATCCAATTTACTACGAGAAATTGTGGTAACATCTTGAACAAAAGTTCCTGGCTCAGTTCCAGAAAGACTACTAGATGTGTACACACCAAAAAATGTAGCTGGGTCTGTTTCTGTTGGAGGTGTAGCTGTAATAATTCTAAATTTAACACCAGATGTAGCACCAGTCAATGTTACAGGAACATCATCATTTAAATATTGAGAAACATCTATACTTTCACCACCAAAATTACTTTGAACTTTAACATATCTTGGTGCAGTTTTATTTCCCAAATAAGTTACTTGGCCAGGAATAACTACAGTTCCATCTTTAAAGATGTGACTAAATCCTTGTTCAATTTGATTTTGAAGAGTAGATTGAAGTTGTGTTAATTCTCTTGCCTGAATAGCAAACCCAGGCCGAAATAATGTTTTAACATGATTTTCAGTCGAATCAAAATCATCATAATACGGTGCTACATTTAGATTTGTAGATTCAGGCATTTAAAACTCCACTATAACTTTAATATCTTCAATCTGGTCATTAGATCGACTGATTGGTTTGCGATTTTCTAAATAAATAAGATTACCACTATCAGCTGCCAATTCTGGGTTTGCATACCCATCAGTGAAACTAATTGTGTTTCCACCAGCAAGAGTGATAAGACTATCGACATTTGTATCTGGTGTTCCCACTGCGCCGGTTGTTGCGCCGGTAACAACATTTGCTCCACTAAAAGCAACATATGAACCTGTAGTGCCATTCGTCCCAAAATCACCAAATCGTTCTTGTGTATAATATAAAATTGAATTTGATGAATCCCATTCAACAACTTTACCAATTGCGCCTGTTCCTGTTTGGGTTATTTTTTCATCACCATCAAATGTTCCTGATTGTGTAGTTAATTTAAGTGCATATGTCATTCTTGCAGTTGTGATTGAAGCTACTGTGGTTGTTCCAAAAGCATGTGGATCAACAAGAATACCTATTTTTCTAAAATCATTTCCTGTAGCAAAATCATCACCTTCTGCGGCCGTCAAAGTTGTTGACATCATTACATAGTGACCACCGAGTTCTTTTGGTGCATTAAATCCATGTCCACCTTTGGGTCCAATCACAACTGCAACTGCACCACCAGAACCACCCATTGACGATGCACTGCTTAGATTTGAATTTGAAAATGTAAATCCACTTGTAAGATTTACTGTACCAAAAGTATAACCAGATCCTGATCTATGAACTGTGGTATCTGTACCAGCAACAAACCCAAAATCTTGAATTATATTTGATGATACAGTAATTCTTACAACTGCACCAGAAGAAGTGCCTTGACTTGCGCCATCACCATATACTGCGGCATAGTAAGTTCCGTTTGTATATCCAGAACCAGAAGTAATAATCAAAGAATCAATTGCACCATCAGTAGCAGCAGCACTAATTGTAGAATCTGTGGTGATAGGAATAAAATCAGCAGTAAGGAAATTATTAATCTGAACACTTGTTAATGAATACATAAATTGTAACACATAACCACCAAGAGTAAATATTGCCGCAGCAGTGCTCGTTGGTTCTGTACCACTATATGCTGTTCCTGCATTATTATCCAAAACTTTATAAACACGAAAATCAGAAGTTATAAAATAAAAAGTGGAATCATAAAGATTTGAAGCACCAGAAGTTGTAGTTACAGATGCACTATAATCTGGTCTGTACATATCGTATATGGTGCCGTTTACCCAATTTCTACGTGGAACAACTCGTTGAACATTTGTTGTTGCAATTTTTTTGGCAGCAATCATATCATCCCAAATAAAAAATTCTTCAGAAGGACCATCAACAGGAGTTGGTGGTGATGAATCAGAACCACCAGTTGTTCCAGAAGTGTATGGGGTATTCTTACCTATAAAAAGATAATATGTATTATTAGACGATTCAGTGAACGACTCTTCGAATTGGTCGGCATTATGAAGTCTAAATTTTTCTGTGATAATAGCTGCCATTTCTTTTTTCCTATTTTATTTATTTATGCACCAGCAGTATGACATGTTTTTAAAGTAGTACCACTAGAATTTTTAATCAACAAAGTTGACAGTGTTTTTAATTCTGCTGCGCCAACAGCATCATTTGCAATATGTGCATTGTCAATACTATCATCTACATATTGGTCACTATCAACGGAGTTATCTGCCATCTTAGCAACTGTAATTTGACTATCTGCAATGTGTACAGTATCAATACTACCATCTACATATTGGGCACTATCAACGGAGTTAGCTGCCATCTTAGCAAATGTAATTTGACTATCTGCAATGTGTGCAGTATCAATACTACCTGTTGCATAGTGTTGAGAATCAATAGCATCATCAGCAATCATACTTCCGGTTATTGTATCTGTGTCACCTGTAGTTATCACAGTTCCAGTGACATTTGGAAGTGTAATTGTTCTGTCTGCTGTTGGGTTAGTAACTGTTAATGTTGTTTCAGACGCATTTGCTGATGACCCTTCAAAAATAACAGTTCCACTCGCACCAAGTAACACACTTCCAAGTGTTGCAGTACCAGTAGTAGTAAGACTTTCATCACCAAAACTAATCGCACCAGAACTATCTGTGATAGAACCAGCAGCTAATAATAGTGTTCCATAACTTACACCTGATGATCCTGAAGTTAGTAAAGTTCCAGATTCATTTGGAAGTGTAATTGTTCTGTCTGCTGTTGGGTTAGCAACTGTTAATTTTGTTTCAAACGAATCATCTGATGACCCTTCAAATCTAAGAGTTGCGTTTTGACCAAGTACTAAATTACTAAAAGTACCTGCGGCCGCCGAGTTAGCACCAATTGTTGTTCCGTCAATAGAACCAGCATTAATATCTACAGTTGAAAAAGTACCAGCGGCCGACGAGTTAGCACCAATTGTTGTTCCGTCAATAGCACCAGCATTAATATCTACAGTTGCAAGCGTTGCAGTACCAGTAGCATTAATTGTTGTTCCAACAATAGCTGCAAAAGTACCAGCTGCAGCGACCCCTGCGCCGATTATTGTTCCATTAATATTACCGCCATTAATAGTTACAGAACCAAATGTTGGATTTCCAGTAGTGGTGATGTTAGCACAACTAATGTTACCACTAGTAGTAAGGTTTTCGTCGCCAAAACTAATTGTACCAGAAGTATCTGTAATAGAAGCGGAAGCTGTTGTTAGTGTTCCTACAGTAAAAGAAGCTGATCCACCTG
>Ga0308019_10001086_pt1 | contig 16711 bp, 17 predicted proteins | sample Neamet284_FD_203135 | JGI IMG/M metagenome (GOLD analysis project Ga0308019, IMG submission 203135) | Marine microbial communities from water near the shore, Antarctic Ocean - #284 | ecosystem: Environmental > Aquatic > Marine > Unclassified | place: Southern Ocean | collected 2014-10-01 | reverse complement strand
TTACCACGGCTTCCCTAAGTCTATTTGCACCTCAGTTAACCAAGTAGTGTGCCACGGCATACCCAATGATAAAGCCCTGAAACAAGGCGATTTGGTTAACATTGACATCACTGTCATTAAAGAGGGTTATCATGGCGATACCAGCCGCATGTTTGCCGTTGGCACAATTGCACCTCATGCTGAACGCTTAGTCGCCATCACTCAGGAATGCCTATATAAAGGCATGGCATTGGTAAAACCCGGCGCCCGCCTAGGTGATATTGGACACGTTATTCAAGTACATGCTGAAGCCAATCACTATTCTATTGTCCAAGAGTATTGTGGTCACGGCATTGGCGTAGGCTTCCACGAAGACCCACAGGTACTTCATTATGGCAGGCCAAATACAGGTGTTGAACTAAAAGAAGGTATGATTTTTACTATTGAACCTATGCTTAATGCCGGCAAGCGCCATGTTAAGCTTAATAAGAATGATGGGTGGACGGTAACAACAGTGGACAAGCGTTTGTCTGCTCAGTTTGAGCACACCATCTTGGTCACTGCAGACGGATACGAAAACCTCACCATTCGTAAAGAAGAAATGGCCTAACAGTGTCTTTGGTTAGCAAGCTACTGCGAAACCAACTCATTGATCATGAGCAGCTACAGCAACAGCTTACTAGACTCCCTGCTGCGCAAGTATTGAAGGTAGCCTTGCAGTCAGGGCAAACCAAGCTTGATAATTTATTCAACCAGCATAAAGAAACTCGTATTTACGAGCTTATCCATGCCCGTGCGTGGCTAGTGGATCAGGTGCTCTGCCTAGCATGGCAACAATACTCTTGGCCAGATGAAGCTGCTTTGGTTGCTGTGGGGGGTTATGGCCGCGGTGAATTACACCCACAGTCAGACATTGATTTGCTTATTCTTATTGGTAACGATGTTGATGAATCTCGCTGGCACACCTGCACCCAAGAATTTATTACTTTTATTTGGGATCTAGGCCTACAAATTGGATCTAGTGTGCGCACCCTAGACGATTGCTACCAACAAGCTAAAGGTGACATTACCATCGCTACTAGCCTTCTAGAGTCTCACACCATCATAGGCAAGGCGGGATTACGCAGAAAAGTATTTAATTGGGTTATTTCCGAAGGCGCATGGAGCGATGAGGCTTTTTACAAAGCCCGCATCAAAACCCAGCAACAACGACACATCCGAACCAACGACACCGAATACAATCTCGAGCCCAACATCAAAAATTCTCCCGGAGGCTTGCGTGACATTCAGACCATTGGCTGGATTGGTAAGCGTCATTTTGGCCTGCGCTATATGGCTCAACTCTCTGGACACAACTACCTTAACCAAAATGAGCTAGACACCTTTAAAGAGGCCACTAATTACCTTTGGACCATTCGCTACGCTCTCCACCTGATTGCCAAGCGACCAGAAGACCGATTGCTGTTTGACCATCAACGTACATTAGCTGCTTTTTTTGGGTATAAGGATAATGATGATGCGCTAGCAGTTGAGCAGTTTATGCATCGCTATTACCGTACGGCAATGCACCTAGCAGAACTCAATCAAACTTTACTTCAACTGTTTGACCAAGCGATTTTACATGCGCATGATGAAGACATAGTGGTGTCTATCAATCGGCGATTCGAACTGCGAAATGGCCGCTTACAGGCCTGTTATCCAAGCGTATTTTTACGCCAACCATTTGCCATCATGGAAGCCTTTGTTATATTAGCTCAACACCCTCAGTGCAACGCTATTGGGGCCCAGTGCAAGCGATTAATTCAAGCCCACCGCCACTTGATTGACGATAAGTATCGCCGAGACATACGAGTGAACAGCCTCTTTATGGAGCTACTTCGCTCACCCGAACGCATGTCTCATACATTACTAGAAATGCAACGCCAAGGTGTACTAGGGGATTACCTTCCCAGCTTTAGCAAAATTGTAGGGCGCATGCAACACGACTTGTATCACATCTACACTGTTGACGCTCACACTATGAAAGTGGTGAAAAAGATGCGCGAACTACTACTACCAAGAGAGCAGGCACGCTTCCCAGTGGCGGGTCGCTTAGTGCACGAACTACCCAAAATTGAATTGCTATACATCGCTGGGCTTTACCATGACATAGGCAAAGGCAGCGGCCGTGACCATTCCGTAGTTGGGGCAGAGGAAGTGCGGCACTTTTGCAAACAGCATCAACTAGGAAAGTGGGATACAGAGCTGGTTAGCTGGTTAGTACGTAACCACTTACTCATGTCTATGACCGCTCAAAAACGTGACATTAGCAACCCAGATATCATCCATGAATTTGCCACCAAAATGGGCGATGAACTGCACTTAGATTACCTTTATGTGCTCACCGTGTGCGACATCAACGCCACCAACCCCGCACTTTGGAACAACTGGCGCGCATCACTTTTACGCCAACTTTATACCGCCACCAATCGAGTGCTTCGGTTAGGTCTAGATGTACCGGTAGATCACCATGCACTAATAGAGCAAAGCCAAACTGATGCCCGCAAAATGTTACAAGAACAACGGTTTAATCCGGCCTCTGTGATGCGTTTATGGAAGAATTTGGGCGATGACTACTTTATTCGTGAAAATGCAAAAACTGTTGCGTGGCATACTCGCACCATTTTAAACCACCAAATTGACGGCCCTTTGGTGGCTATTAGTGAAACGTCATTTAGCGCCTTTGAAGGCGGCACTCAAGTGTTCGTTTACACCCAAGACAAAGCCAACTTATTTGCTGCCCTGTGTGCCATTCTTGGCCAACTTCATTTAGATATTCAAGATGCACGTATCATTACCACTGAAGACGGTTACAGTATGGACACCTTTGTAGTGCTAGACACCGATGGCAACACCATTAACCAAACTCCAGCGCTGCTGGAGAAGCTGCAAAAGCGCCTCACACAAGCATTGAAGTACCCCGACGAGTTTGCTTATATCGTCCAACAGCGCCAACCTAGAATTCACAAACTGTTTAATCAATCGGCCACTGTTAGCTTAAGTAACCCCGAAGGCCGAAGTTGGACACGACTAGAGTTATCTAGCGCGGATAGACCGGGGTTACTGGCCCAAGTGGGCCTAGTATTCATGCGCTTGGGCATTAGCATTCAAAAAGCTAAGATCCAATCCATTGGTGGCCGTGTAGAAGACGTGTTTTTTATTACCCTTACTAATGGCGAGCGGATTGTTGACGAACAGCTGCTAAAAACTCTCGAAGACGACATTTGCAGAGCCTTGGATAAATAAGGTTTATAGCGCATAATTTCCAACCTCTAAATAGCAAACGTACCCATACTTCTGATATTATTTGGACTGCATTTTTTACACTATAAATAACCCATACCGGAAACACCTTTGACTCAAGTACAAATGCACGGCATCAGTAATTGCGACACCATTAAAAAAGCGAAAAAATGGCTCACCGATGCAGGCATTGAATTTAGTTTTCGGGACTATAAAAAACACCCAGTCACCGTTATAGAACTTCAAGACTGGGCATTACAAGTGGGCTGGGAAGCATTGCTTAATAAGCGCGGCACTACATGGCGCAAATTGCCAGCAGAACAACAGAGCACCGTAAACGAGGCAACTGTACTGCAGCTTCTTTGTGACAACGCAAGCATGATTAAGCGACCTTTATTGGTGGTTCAAGGTGACACCGGAATTCAGGCCTTTGTTGGTTTTAAACCCCAGCAATACGCCACTATTTTTAAACTGTAAGTTTTACACACTATTTATTGGAGAGCTCAATGAGCCATTTTAGTTTTGCCTTTGGCATTGGCAGTCAATCTAGCCAAGGAGATTGGTTAGAGGTATTTTACCCACAGCCTACGTTAAACCCTAGCCCTAACTTAGTTGCCGCTATTGCAGGTATTTTAGGCGGCCACTTAGCTACCGGAAACCACGCCGTACAAATTAGTGCCAAGCAAGCCAGTCAACTCGCCGAAGCCTGCACTATAGCCGGTGAAGCAGACCACGCCAAATGGCTAACCCAAGCTGCAGACCAAGGTCAGCCTATGGTAATCACCTTATTAGAGACAGATTCTGGCCCACAAAGCACGCCAGAGGTGTACCTAAAGCTACAGTTGCTATCTACCTGCCTTAAGCAACCTAACTCCATGGACCTTAACGGTATTTTTGGACTTTTACCTAACGTAGCTTGGACTAACGAAGGCGCTGTCGCCATCACCGATTTAACTCAACGCCAGATGGATGCTCGTTTGCGTGGTGAATGGTTACACGTTAATGCCGTAGACAAGTTTCCTCGCATGGCCGATTACGCTGTACCAAAAGGCATTCGTATTGGCGATGCGTCGCGCGTACGATTAGGCGCCCACGTGGCGGAAGGCACCACCGTGATGCACGAAGGATTTATTAACTTTAACGCAGGCACTTTGGGCCACGGCATGATTGAAGGCCGTATCTCAGCAGGTGTTACTGTAGGCCATAATAGCGACCTAGGCGGAGGCTGTTCCACCATGGGCACCTTGTCTGGTGGTGGCAAAATTGTTAACTCAGTGGGTGAAGATAGCCTTATCGGTGCGAATGCTGGTATGGGAATTCCCATTGGCGACCGCTGCATCATCGAAGCTGGCCTATACATTACTGGGGGCTCAAAGGTAGTCTTATTGGATATGAAGAATGAGTTGGTAGCCACGGTTAAGGCTGCAACCCTAGCCGGAAAGCCAGACTTATTGTTCCGTCGTAATTCTCTCAATGGACGCATTGAAGTGAAGCCTAACGGCACCGCTGTAGAACTTAACGCCGACTTACACAGTAACAACTAGGATGACTCAATCCATGTCCGTATCACCCACCATCGCTTTAGCCCAGGATCTTATGGGCCGCGCCTCCGTCACCCCAGAGGACAAGGGCTGCCAAGAATTGATGATTTCGCGCCTTGAAGCTATTGGTTTTAACATTGAGCGCATGCGTTTTGGCGAAGTGGACAACTTTTGGGCCCGCCGCGGTACAGACAAACCTGTCCTTGCCTTTGCAGGACATACAGACGTGGTACCCAGTGGGCCAGTGGATCAATGGCACACACCACCGTTTGAACCTACCCTTAAAGACGGATTTCTCTACGGACGTGGCGCTGCAGATATGAAAGGCAGTTTGGCGTCTTGGGTGGTTGCCCTTGAGGAGTTTATCGCCCTACACCCTAATCACCGAGGCAGTTTGGCACTACTAATCACCAGTGACGAAGAAGGCCCTTTTGTTGATGGCACAACCCGCGTTATAGACACTTTGGAAGCCCGCCACGAAAAAATAGATTGGTGTATTGTGGGCGAACCTTCCTCCACCAATACGCTAGGCGATGTGATTAAAAACGGTCGTCGTGGTTCTTTAACAGCTAACATTACCGCCAAAGGCATCCAAGGCCATGTGGCTTACCCGCATTTGGTAGACAACCCTATTCATAAAGTCGCACCTGCGTTGGCTGAGTTAGTGTCGACCAAGTGGGATGATGGTAATGAGTTTTTCCCGCCCACTAGCTTTCAGATCGCCAATATTAACGGTGGTACCGGCGCATCTAACGTAGTGCCCGGTCATGTAGAAATAATGTGCAACTTTCGCTATTCCACTGAACTTACCGCCGATGACCTGACAGCTAAGGTAGAAGCTATACTAGATAGCCATAAGGTTGATTATGACATTGATTGGACCTACAACGGCCTGCCCTTCTTAACTGGGTCAGGTTCTTTGGTAGATGCCTGCCGTGATGCCATTAAAGCCGTCACGGGTACCGATAGTGTATTGTCTACAGCTGGCGGCACCTCAGATGGTCGCTTTATCGCGCCAACGGGTGCCCAAGTGGTTGAGCTAGGGCCTTGCAACGGCACTATTCACAAACTTAATGAATGCGTAAAAGTGAGTGATTTAGAGCAGCTTACACAAGTCTATGTTGGAGTTCTTAATCGTTTAATGGTGCAGGAGTTATGAACATCACACATACCGATATCGAAATTTATATAAAGTCTGTTAGCCCAGAAGCTATTAAAACGTGGTTAGAAACCTGCACGTCCAGTTTAGATGTGCAAAGCTCTAACCCTAAGCGTCAGGCCTATTGGGCCACCTTTCCAGGCATGGCTGACACTGACGACCAACAAGCAGAATTTGAAATAATTGTGCTTAACAAGGTTCAAAGTAACTTTAGTAGTGTTTGGTTTAATACTAAAAATACTCCTTGGGCAAATGATAAAGCCTGCGCCAAAGAAGCCTTTGAGCACTTCCAATCAACTATACGTTGTGTCTCGTCTAGCTGGCAAGAAGGCGATGCCCCAGATCAATGGTTAAGCATTGATGCCGATGGCGAACAGACCATTGATTGGCTTTAGCTTATAGCTGATGGAAGTATGGATGGGTGGGTCGATGGGTAAGATCGCTCCCACTTCCAAATCAAAGCTTTCATTTTAGGATACTTATTATGCTTAGCTCTCAGCAAATCCAAGAGTATGACCAGCAAGGCTACCTTGTTATCACTGATTTTATATCACCTGCCCAGCGCAAAGTATTAATGCAGCGAGCAGCAGATCTCATTGAGGCATTTGAGCCCCCACAAAAACGTTCCATCTTTACAACCGATGAACAAGAACGTTCCAGTGATGACTACTTTCTTGAATCAGGCAGCGCTATTCGATTTTTCTTTGAAGAAAAAGCCATCGACAGTGAAGGCAACTTCACTGTGCCCAAACAACAATCCATCAATAAAATAGGCCATGCCCAACACCAGCTAGACCCAGTGTATAAAGCCATGGTAGAAGAGTTGGATTTTGCCGCAATGGGCCGTGACTTGGGTATCGAACAACCTCGTGCAATACAGTCTATGCACATTTTCAAACAACCCAGCATAGGTGGCGAAGTAGGCCTACACCAAGACTCTACTTTTCTGTACACAGAGCCTAAAAGCTGCATTGGATTTTGGCTCGCATTAGAAGATGCCACAGTTGAAAACGGTTGCTTACAAGCGTTGCCTGGGGGCCACAAGATGGCACTAAAACAGCGTTTTAAGTTATCAGAAAATGGTGGAACTGAGTTTGAAATTTTAGACGATTCACCATGGCCAGTACAACCATTAGAGTTACTTGAAGTACCTGCAGGCACGCTGATCATTCTACATGGCCAACTGCCCCATTACAGCGCAGCTAACACCTCTAACCGCTCTCGCCAAGCCTTTACCTTACACTTGGTAGACAGTACTTGTGATTACCCTGCCAATAACTGGCTGCAACCTATAGCCCCATAGCGTAGCTATAACGCGGATGGAACGTGGAGGCTATAAAGTAAGTACGCGCAGCGCTAAGGCAATCAATATTGCGCCACTGATTTTATCGATAGTGGCTGAGCGTTTTTGTAACTTGTCCAACACCTTAGAGTGCGACAAGGCCACCGCTATGATGATGTACCACACCGCGTCTATTACCGACGCAGTGCCTGTCATAATAAGCTTATCTGTCACTACTAATTCCGCTGATACGAATTGCGAAAACAGGGCAATAAAAAAGAACGCCAGCTTAGGGTTAAGCAAAGACACCATCAAACCATCTCTAGCTGCTGCACTTATTGGCGCTGACACTTGCTCTACATTCATGGGCCCTGCGCCATTAGAGCGCAATGCCTTAATACCCATCCACATAAGGTAAGCAGCACCGGCATAGGTCAAGAATTTATACATCAAAGGCCACTCCACCACTACCACCGCCAAGCCCCAAACAGTTAACAGCGCCCATAAAGCAACCCCTACGGCATGGCTTAGCGCTGTAGCGATCCCATGAGCGCGGCCATTACTGATAGTATGCCTTAGCACCACGGCTAAACTTGGTCCAGGAGACATGGCACCTAAGCAGCAAATAGCCACAAGAGAAAGCCAAGTTGTTAATGTCATATCCTTATCCTCAACAGTCCTTAATGCTCAGCTTATTATTATACCCTAGCCCATTCTCTGCAACCAAACTAACAGGTCTTCAATGACCTGTTCTTTATTAAGCTCATTAATCATTTCATGACGTCCGTTGGGGTACAAGTGGCATTCTACCTGTTTTGACCCTGCGCGCTGGAGCGCTTTTTGTAAGGCAATTACACCCTTGCCTTGTTTACCGACGGGATCTTTATCGCCGGCAAATAGGTAGATGGGTAATTCATTGTTTATTTGTGCCATAGAGTCAGGCTCAGACATCTCAGCCAAGCCGTTCAAAAAATCAAACCAGAACTGATTACTAATACCGTGACCTGCCAATGGATCTGCAATGTATGCGTCTACCACCGCTGGATCAGAACTTATCCAGTCTTTAGGTGTACGTACAGGTTTGAAGTTGTTATTGAAGCTACCAAAAGATAACTGATCTAACAGTTTACTTTGATCTAGCGGACCTTGGCGCCATCTCTCAAATGATGCTATCACAGACGCGATACGGAATAACCAAGGCGGACTGTAATTAGACCCAGAAAGTACCAACCCCTGAAGTTGGTTAGTGAACTTATTGGCATATCGCTGCACCACCCTTGTGGCTAAAAAAGACCCCATACTGTGGCCTAGCATGATAAGGGGCTGGGGCCATTGCTGCTGAAGGTGCGTGATTATTTCAGCCTGATCTGACACCATTTTGTTCCAACCATCATGATCAGCAAGGTGCCCTAGCCCTTCCGCATTTATACTAGTTAAGCCATGGCCGCGATGATCATCCGCACTAACGTGGTACCCTGCTTTATTAAGTGCTTTCGCCAGATGGTCGTATCGGGCGCCGTGCTCACCCATGCCGTGCATAATATGCACCCAACCACTAGCATCTGTAGCAGGCCAAAGGTGAACTTTTAACACCACACCAACGTTATCTTCGGCGTTAATGCTGATGATTTGATGATTTTCCTGTAAGATTTTCAGGACCCACTTTAATAAGAAAGAGCTTCTATTAAAGTACAATAGGGCCTCATCTGCAACAATTGACTCCAGCTGTGATTCTTGACTCCAGGGTCAATCCTCTAACAAGGTTATTAGCTAATACCGAAGTCGAAGGCAAAGAGTTCACGACTCCAACACCCAGCCCGGGTTAAATCTAATGCCAAGAGCTCATCGCCATAACCCAACTGAGCTAATACGTGAGCATCTAACTCATCGTTAAGAGAGGTTTTTGACGCAGCTAAGCGCTGCTTAAAGTCATCACTCTTAAAGGTAAACTGATGACCTTCTTGGTCGTATACACAAGCTAGATGCTTACAAGGTTGTAAAACCTGCAGTTCATTTTCTTGGGGAGTGCCACAGGCAGGGCAACATAAGGCTGCCACCGAAGCAGGTTGGTAAACTGAGGCGCAAGATACACGGCTGGTAAATAAGGCGCTGGATAAGTACATACGATAAGCTTCCATGAATACATTTCAACAATGCCACTATGATACAAGCCTTTACTACCTTACTGGCTGAAGCTTTCGGCCTAAACATGAACCAAACTAATACAACGTGATATATTGCACAAAACACAGCTCGGCTTCATAATACCGTCAGCGTTAACGTTTATTTGAATGATTAAGGAAAAGAAATTCATGAAAAAATTAAGCCAAGCATTAACCGCAGCTAGTATGGCTGTTTGTTTAGCATTCCCTGTCACAAGCATAGCAGCAAGTAATCAAGCTCACGTTGGCTTCACTAACACCAGTGGAGCCGCCTACGTTAACAGCACCCGCTACACCACTGGAGGAACAGGGACGGACATAGGCACTAACATAGCTATTAGCAGCCAGCTGGGACTCATACTGGGATACCGTACGGCCACAGCAGACTCTTCCAGCAACATCAGCTACACAGATATCGGCATGCGCTATCGTCTGGACGCCAACACCTCTACCTATTTCAGCGCTAATAAAGCATCTGTATCCAACAATAGTGAAACTTTATTTATGCTTGGCGCCATTCACCATATAAATCTAGGCGGCAGTTCAGATTTAGCGCTCAAGGCTGGAACCAGCACTTCGAACCTGTGGGACGATTTAGAATTTGGAGTTGATTTCAGCTTACCTGTTATGGATGCTTTGATACTAAACCTAGGTTATACCTCTATGGTTACAAGCTTAGGTAAGACGAGCACCAAAGCGACTTCTTCTGGCTTTAGCGTAAGCATTAACTCGCGTTTTTAACTCGCACGTTACAATAAAGTCTTATTAAAGAATGCAATCACCCGACGCTTAAATTCGTCGGGTTTTTTTGTGTCAAATTTAGTGTGCCCAAGATCTTCCTCAAACCACAGCTCTTTATCACCGCAAGCCGCATCATAAATCCACTGTCCACTGCCCACAGACACTGCGACGTCTTCCCCACCTTGCATAATAAACAGTGGCGTATTACACAGTTTAGCAGCAGCCTTAGTGGCATTAACCTGCTCTACATCCAAATCAAGTATCGATTCTGCCCAATATGAGATCATTGGTGCAAAGGGAAATGCGGGTAATCCTGTGAAATATACAACCGACACGTTAATTGTATCTTGTAACGAGGAAAATGCGCTCACGGCAACCACAGCTGCAACGTCCTGATTGAACGCCGCATATTCTATAGCCATAGACGCTCCCATAGAATTACCCAACAACCCTACCTTGCGCGGTTCAGCCCCATGTATGCCTGTTAAATAGTTATACCAAGTGTGAATGTCATCCATTTCTCTAACACCAAAGGTAATTTCATCACCATCGTTTAGGTCATGGGATCTAACACTTGTGACCAATATACCAAAGCCTGCATCTTGTAATAGCTTGGCTTCTTCAAACATGGTGCCCCGGTTGTCTTTAAATCCATGCTGCAACATCACATACGCACCGTTAGCACTGGCCGAAAAATAGCCATGAAGCTTTTGCCCAATGGCGTTAAATAGCACCACTTCTTGCACTTGCAGGTCAAAATCTTGTGGTTGGCGAGTGACAGGAGGGCGCTCATCCAATGGGTAGTGCACCAAATGATCTGCTTGCTGATACGTGACTAACAAAAACCCGCCTATAACAACCAACAATACAACGGCTAAAACCCAACTAATGACACGCTTCATACCTGCTCCTAACAACATTCTGAATAACAAAAACAACTTTTTATATGATCATTAACCATGCCAATGGATTGCATGTAGGCATACATACCAATAGGTCCAACAAACTTAAAGCCCCGATTTTTTAGGTCTTTGGCGATCACTACAGACAACTCAGTTTGGGCGGGAATGTTAGCGTTTTGCACAAATTGATTAACTATAGTCACACCCCCAACAAAACCCCAGATATAAGCGTCAAAGGTACCAAATTCTTGTTGAATAGCAATGAATTTTTCGGCGTTGTTCACCACACTTTGAACCTTTAAGCGGTTACGGATAATACCCTTATCTAGCAGTGCTATGGCGATATCATGCTCAGTAAATGCTGCCAGCTTAACCAGATCATATTGACAAAAAACACGCTTGTAATGATGCCGACGCTTAAGGATGGTGATCCAGGACAAGCCCGCTTGGGCACCCTCCAACACAAGCTGCTCAAATAGCCGCTTGTCATCGTGCACCGCACGGCCCCACTCTTGATCATGATAGGTTAAATAGCGCTCATCTTTTGTCGGCCAACTGCATCGATTGGCATGAGTTTCTAGCATATATAGTCCGTATTTATTGCGTGTTGGTAGTGGTTTAATTCCCGAGCTTGGAGCAAAAATAAACCATGCGGCCTGAGCATAGGCCTTAATAGTATTCACTTCTCCTTTAAAATGAAACCAATGGCCATAAAACGCCAATAGTGGTGCACCTAAGGCGCCGAGACATTGTCTATTAACACCCCTGCGCACCTCGAAACGGCACTCATCTGTGTTATAATAATGCCTCATTAAGATCAGCGATTTAACACATGACACAAGATTCTAACAGCTACGCCGGGACTCAATAACATGAGTAACCGACGCTTTAAAACTCATAATCACCCCAATGCTAGCCTAATTAAACGCCTACTTGCTATGGTTTACGATAGCTTATTAGTCATGGCAGTGTGGATGCTTGTAGGCTACATATTTATTGCTTTTAATGATGGTGAAGCTGTCTCTGGCCCGGTATTTAATAGCACCGTGTTTCTGGTCACTTTTTTGTTCTTCGCTTTGTTTTGGACTAGAACTGGACAAACCTTAGGCATGCTAGCTTGGCGTTTGCGCATAGAATCTGATCAAGGCCAGCCACTAAACGCAAAACAAGCGTTATTACGCTTTATGGGTGCACTATTTTCGGCCCTAGTATTGGGCTTAGGTTATTGGTGGATCATGTTTGATAGTGACAAATTGAGCTGGCATGACCACTGGTCTAACAGTCGTGTTGTGCAGCTCCCGAAAGATTAGGCGCACTAGCCTGCTTTACGTAACAGCCAGGCACCACCAACAACACACACTAGAATAGGCACTAAGTAGGCCAGTAGTGGGGTAAAACCAAATACACTACTGGCTGGGCCCAATACTTCCTGAGCATAGTTAAAGGCCAAACCCACTAACACGCCCACCAGCACTCTTTGACCTAAAGTGACAGACCGGGTAGAACCAAATACGAAGGAAATAGCTACGAAAACCAATGCTAACGTTGCCAAGGGTTGCAGTATTTTTTTCCAAAAAGCCAATTCATAAGGCGCCGCTTCTAGCCCACTTTGGTCCAAATATTCACTGTATTGCACCAAGTCATCAATCGCTAAATGATGTGGATCCATACTTAAAATAGATAATAAATGAGGCTTTAAAGAAATTGGCCAAAGTATGGATTCTTGCCCTTTCTGGATGATTTCTTGGCGTTCTGACCAAACTTTCTGTACCTGTTTTAAAATCCATTGCTGGTCTTCATAAACACCTTTTTTCGCCACTACGGTTTGTTGCCAATCCTGGTCAGTAAACCGGTATCGAGAGACGTCTTGCAATACACCATCGGACCTCACTGATCGTACAAAGATATAATCATCACCTTCACGCAACCAAAAACCTTTGGTGGAGGCCACTCCCTTATATTGAGACTGTTCAATTTCAGCCATTTGCTGGCTAACTGGGGCAACAAACTCGCCTAATATGGACGCTGCCAAAACAAACACAGCAACAGCCTGCATCACAGACCAAACAATACGTCGCAAAGAAATTCCGGCCGCACGCATCACCGTAAGTTCACTGTTATTGGCCAAAGCACCCAAACCTACCAAACACCCTACTAATACCGTTAAGGGCATAAATTCGTAGACCCTCCTAGGCACAGTTAATGCAATGTAAGTGAGCACTTGCTTAAAGCTGGCGCCTTTGTCTAGTGCGTCTAACTCGCTGCCTAATGCAGTCATTAGATCTAAACCGAGAATAATTACTAGCACGATGGCCACTGCCGCCCATATGTGACGCGCTATATATAGATCAAGTAGGCGCATGAGCTTTACCTCCTATAACCAGCTGCCTATACCACTGCCGACCAAATAATAGGATCAAACCCAACATCAGAAAAGCAATATGTAACAACCATATTTTTATGTCCGCATTAGCCACTGCCCTAGACATGTCATCACGCAAACTCATTAACACCGACAAATAAAACAAATAAACAAGAATTGCTGGCAGTAGCCTAGCAAAACGCCCTTTGCGAGGATTGATTTGGCCTAACGCAATCGCCACAAAACTCACAATAAGTGTCATCAGGGGTAAGGAAATGCGCCAATAAAGCTGAGCCCTATGGTCGGCGTTAGCAGAACCAATAAGCATTAGTGTAGGTAGGGTAAAACCACGGGTAATATTTATTTGTAATTCTTCTGTAAACAAACGCACTGCCAGTTGGTCAAAGTTGGTCACGGAATAATCCAATTCCCCTGGCTGGCCCTCAGTTCTTGAGCCTTCTTTAAGCAACAAATAACGCGCTTGATAGGTCTCATTAAATACTTGTCTAGCTGAAGTTGCCTTTATCAAAACAGGCGTTGCACTTGCTGTGGGTCTATTGAACACAAACACGTTGAGTAACTGCTGACGATCATCGCTCATGGTTTCAGCATAAATAACTTGCCGTTCGATATTGCCCTGGAAGCGCCCAGCAACAACGCTATCAAACTCGGAAGTGTGGGACTGTTGATAAAGAATTTCTTCGACGTTACGAGAGGCCTCAGGAGCAAGCCAAAGGCTTAAAGTGGCCACCAGCACTGCCAATATAGACAGAGGCACCAAAACCATCTGCACTAACTGTCGCTGACTCACACCATTAGCAAACAGCACTGTAAGTTCGTTGTCGACGCTCAATTTCCCTAAGGTGAGCAACACTCCCAAAAAACCACCCAAGGGCAGCAGTGTGCTTAAGTATGCAGGAAGCAAGTTGAATATAATCGCTACCACAGCTTCAGCGTCAAGCTCCCCGGTAACGGCTTTACTGAGGTAATGGGCAAAGCGGCTGCTAGATATAATCAGCAGTAATACCATACTCACTGCTAACGCACTTATCAGCACTTCTTTGTTGATGTAACGGGTAATTAAGGACAAATGACTGGCTTCTTAACAGACTAATAGCCGGCTAAGGCTAACAATGCCTCTAAGTGTATCAGATTTTTGGCAAAACGAAGATTTAAGCCACATTATCATCATACATCCCTAGAGACACAAACCAATTTGGCGTAGAATTTTGTTATTGCCTTGAACTTCAAAAGGCTATTCATTTGTACAAATGTCAGGAGACAGCATGGAATTTTCGTTACAACAGGACGCATCTCAACTTAATACTGCGTCTAGCGTTATTTTACCTTTGGCTAAAGCGACAGAAGGTAGTGACATTCTAGCAACTGACAGCCTTAAGGCTGCCGACCAATTACTTAATGGCGCTATCTCCCATGCCATCGCCAGTGGTGATCTATCAAGTAAGTTCAAAACTAGCCAATTATTCCTTAATTCAGGCCCTGGCCCAGACCGGATTTTAGTCATAGGTACTGGCGCACCAGACCAGCTAAGTAGCCGCAAGTATCGACAATTAGTTCAAGCTGCATGGTCACAAATTAGCAGCAACCCGGGCCCTAGCGTCCTGAACCAATTAACCACTGCCAACACAAAAAACGTGGACCTACTCAGTAAGGTGCGCCTTACAGTTGAGGCCATCGTTCAGGCCGGTTATCGTTTTGATCAATTTAAAACCAATAGCAAGGATGTTCCACCTAGCCCTAACATGGTTTTATTGGCTGACGCAGATTCACAAGCTCAGCTAGACCAATCTGTAGCCACTTCCCAAGCCATGAACTTGTGTCGCGATCTAGGCAACCTTCCTGGTAATGTCTGCACCCCTAGTTTCTTGGCGGAGCAAGGTCACAAATTAGCAGCAGGTTCTAACAAAGTAATTACCCAAGTGCTTGAAGAGGCCGAAATGGAAAGCCTAGGCATGCACTCGCTACTGTCCGTTGGCAAGGGTAGCGCAGAGCCATCCAAACTGATCGTAATTAACTACAAAGGTGGGGAAGAAGGCGCCCAGCCTCATGTATTAGTAGGCAAAGGTATCACCTTCGATTCTGGCGGCATCAGCATTAAGCCAGGTGCTGCGATGGACGAAATGAAATATGACATGTGTGGTGCGGCAAGCGTTATGGGTGCCATGCAAGCAGTGATCAACATGGATTTAAAGGCCAACGTGATCGCCATCGTGGCCAGTGCGGAAAACATGCCCTCTAGTACTGCATCTAAGCCAGGGGATATCTATACCACAATGTCTGGTAAAACTGTGGAAGTGCTTAATACCGACGCTGAAGGCCGCCTCGTGTTATGCGATGCTTTAACCTATGCCGAGCGCTTTAACCCTAAAACTGTGGTTGATGTGGCCACCCTTACAGGCGCTTGTATTATGGCCCTTGGCCACCACATTAGCGCGGTATTGAGCAATGATGACCAATTTGCGGCAAGTCTCATTGCGGCGGGCAATCAGGCTTTTGACAGTGTATGGCAATTGCCCATGGGCGAAGAGTATCAGGAACAACTAGACAGCAACTTTGCAGACTTGGGTAACATTGGTGGCCGCGCTGCAGGCACTATCACTGCAGCGTGTTTCTTGTCACGCTTTACCGAAAGCTACACCTGGGCACATTTAGATATAGCAGGCACTGCTTGGACTTCAGGTGCCAAAAAAGGCGCTACTGGACGCTGTGTGCCACTGTTAGTGCAACACTTAGTTAATCAGGCATAGTGGTGAGCCGAGCAGATTTCTATCAGCTCAAATCTAGCGATCCGGCCAGCCGCTACCCGCTGCTGTGCCGATTGTTAGAAAAGTGCCTTGGCGTGGGCCAACAGGTCTACATCATCTGCCGCGATGAGGCTGAGGCCCTGCATCTAAACCAGTATATTTGGGCCTTTAAACCTGACTCTTTCATTCCTCACATTTGCGCACACGAAGGTACCCGGGCGATTGTGGTTCTGGGCCATGCCTCAACACCAGTTTCGGCCCAGCCTCACCATCAAGAGATATGCATTAACCTAAGCCAAGAACTGGCTCCTGAAAAATTCGACCGCATTATAGAACTAGTAGTCCAAGAAACAGAACTGCTACAAACGGCAAGAGAACACTACGCCAAATATAGCCAACTAGGCCGCACTATGCAGTACCACAAGCTCTAAGCTGTATGATGTCTGTCTGCTATTAAACTAATCATTTCAAACATAATAGCCGTGGCAACCATGGCCGTAATTTGATTAGGGCTGTCTTTCGTGGGCATTAAACAC
>Ga0308019_10001084_pt1 | contig 16728 bp, 11 predicted proteins | sample Neamet284_FD_203135 | JGI IMG/M metagenome (GOLD analysis project Ga0308019, IMG submission 203135) | Marine microbial communities from water near the shore, Antarctic Ocean - #284 | ecosystem: Environmental > Aquatic > Marine > Unclassified | place: Southern Ocean | collected 2014-10-01 | reverse complement strand
TAAAAAACAAAAAGGTTTTAAATCGTGGCCTGGAGGACCTTCTAAACCACAAATTTTACCTTCAAAAAAAGGCTATAATCGCTTTACTTGGGATTTTAATAGAGAAGCATTACCGTCGATACATAAGGTTTTTGTTTTTGGAGGACTTTCTGGATCTAGCGTAGCTCCTGGTAACTATACGTTACGATTAACATTAGAAAAAGATACCGTTGAAACAGAAATAACGATTCTTCCAAACCCTGTTATGAACTCAAATTCGCAAGATTTTGTAGCACAACAAGAAATGCTTGTATCCATTGAAAATACGATTAGAGACATGCATGCATTTGTAAACCAAATGCGATCTACCAAAACACAGCTAAATACATATGCGAAGCTTTTAAAAGACAATCAGAATGCGGTATCTTTAATAGAAAAAGGAGAAGTCTTAACAAAGCGTATTAATCGTTGGGAAGAAAATTTAATTCAGGCGAATCAAAAAACGTTTCAAGATGTTATTAATTTCAATAATAAACTAAACGCACAACTTATTCAGCTTAAAAGTTATATCGACCAAGCAAATCCTAAAATTACGAATGGTGCTGCAATACGATTTAATGATTTAATGAAAGATTGGCAAGTGTATAAAAATGAACGCGATGCCATTATAGAAACAGAAATGAATGCCTATAACACATTGTATAAATCACTAGATATACCCGCACTTATTATTCAGGAGAAGTAGATCAATGATAAAATTACTTCGTGAAATACGATTGGTATAATTGCAGTAGGCCTAATTGGAATGACGAAAGTAAGCAAAGGATAAAAGAAGATGGTTATCTTTCCCTATCAGTGGAAAGATAACCGTACTTTTAACCCATAAACAGATACGTTAAAATCTACATGAAACTTAAAATCACCTTAATTCTACTTACATTTATATCAGGTATTTATTCTCAAAATAATAAAAAAGGAAAAGAAGATTTCAACTACGAGTTAAAGCATAAAAGTGAATCTTGGTTCTCTGAGATGAAAGATCATGCGAACTATTTTGAAGTAAAAAATAAGTACGATTTATATTTTGCAAACAAGCAATGGGAAAAAAGTAAACCTAGATCTTTAGGTGAAAACTGGTTGAAATCAAAATTATATTATTTAGATGCAAATGGTTTTGTACAACCAGCGCCTAAAAATAAAAGAGAATACAGCTATAATAGTCCCTTAAATTCTTTTAATTTAAATTCAACTACTCTAATTGGTTCTTGGGAATTATTAGGTCCTGTAAACAGTGCTACAACAAACTATTCTGGAAAAGGAAATCATGGAGGTTATGTTTTTTTAAATAGAATAGACCCTACCAATAACTTAAAACGGTTTGTTTCATTTGTAACGGGAGGTTTATGGATGACAAATGATGGAGGAATAAATTGGACTTTAGTAGACTCAAATTTACCAGATGACACATATTTAGATTTAGATGTTGCACTCTCTAATCCGTTAATTGTTTATGCGATAAGTGATCAACAAGTTATAAAATCTACCGATGGTGGTTTAAACTGGAATTCTACAGCTTTAATGAGTACTGCATATGCAGGAAAAGCTTACGACATTGCAGTATCTCCATCAGATGCGAATATTGTCGTAGCAAGATGGGGAAATAAAATATATAGAACAACAGATGGAGGAGTTACATGGACATCAGTACATACAAACCTATCTAATCATCAAGTATGGGATAGCTCTGTACATAGTGAAATGCTAGATTGGAGTACAACAAACACTTCTGTTGTGTATTCTTTAAGTACAAATCATAGTAATACTGTTATTTTACACCGTTCTAATGATTCTGGTGCTACATTTATTCAAATAGCGACACTTTCCTTATCTAATTCTGCAAATGGACAAACAGTTGGTTGGGCAAAATTATTATTACCAAGTACAAATTCAGCTTCAATTTATATTGCTATTGGTAGTGGTAACAATGCTTATGCACACAATGCAGCTCATTTATATAAAGTCAATGCAATAACAGGAGCCGTAGAAAGCACGAAAACAAATATGATTACTGGAGTTGGAGACCCTTTTAACCATGACCCTGTTTTACATCACGGAGATATTAGTATGGATCGTAATGATGAAAACAAAATTGTATATGGTTCTTACGGAAATAACAAAATTCATGTTTCTACGAATAATGGTAATTCATTTTCATTGTCATCGGCGACAATACATTCTGATATTAGAACCATAGATATTGTTAACAATATTTTTTTAATTGGAACTGATGGAGAAACAGTCGTATCTATGGACAATGGAGCTACATTAACAACACAAACAAATAGTATCAGTAATCATGAATTATGGGGTTTTGGTAGTGCTTTTAAAACAAGTGTAGTTGCTTCTGGTAATAATCATGGACCTGTAATGATTAAAGAGGCTGCAAATGGTTTTGATTGGTATAATGGAACAGGTGCAGATCAAGGAAATACGGATGTAAATCCATTAGATGACAGATATATTTACAGTCAAGGTTATAGTAATTATAGGTATTTTAGAACAGGAACACATACGCTAATTAATGAATCTAATTTTTTAGATATAGGAGGAATATATTCTTATTTTAATTCTATAGAATTTCATCCAAATAACTATTACACAATCATAACACATCATGCAGGGCAATATCCTACAGGAAATGCAAACCTTGATATTTGGAAAAGATCACTGATTAAAACAGAGGATAATGGAAGTAGTATTGCTATCGTAAAAACATTTAACCAACAGGTTTTTAGGGAGAAAATTTCAATGAAAAATCCTAATCACATGTATGTGGTGGAAGGAATAACCAATAATAAATTGTGGCATACAGATGATGCAGGAATTACTTGGGCAAATATTACACCGAACTCCACAGAAACATCAGGGCAAACAAATATTTCTGACATTGCAGTAAGTGATGAAAATCCAAATGAAATATGGGTTACGTATAGTGGTGTACAGTCTGCCTGTAAAATATTGAAATCAAATGATTATGGAGCTACTTGGGTAAACTTAACCCAGGCAAATCTAACAGCGTACCCATTGACTAAAATTATTTTTCAAAGAGGGTCTAATGGAGGTGTTTATGTAGGAAATAAAAGCGGAGTTTACTACCGCAATAATACAATGAGTACTTGGGAAGCAATAGGAACTGGTTTACCAATGTCGCAAATTAGATTCATGTTTATTAATTACAATGAAAATAGATTAAAAATTGGGACTTCTAGAGGTGCTTTTGCGCACGATTTATATGAAATAAGTCCTACAAATGCATTAATCTCTGCAAGTACTTCTAAAATTATTTGTCCGACTGTAGAGAACGTCCAATTTAAAGATTACTCTGTCGTTAGAAATGCTTCTGCAACATGGTTATGGAGTTTTCCAGGGGGAATGCCTTCTACGTCTAGTGAAGAAAATCCAGAAATATCATATGCAAATGCTATCGATGGTTTTTATGATGTTACATTAACCGTTACAGATGCTTATGGAACAAGTACGCAAACATTAACAAATTTTATTGAAATTTCAAACCAATGTGGAACGCAAATACCAGAACCAACACCTGGGAATGTAGCTAGTTTGTCGGGAGCAGCAAATGGTGATTTTTTAAAAGTAGATGATTTAAATCTAAGAAGAAATTCTTTCACGTTTTCTTGTTGGATTAAACCCAATGGAATACAGGAAGATTATAGTGGTATATTTAGTACTCAAGATGACAATACATCCTTAATTTTAAATTTTTTAAACGGCGATAATACCATCGGTTTTCATCCAACATGGTGGTGGTCTTCAGGATTAAGAGCAACACCCGATGAATGGTCTCATGTTGCTTTGGTTAGCAATGGTTCACAAGTAAAAATTTATGTAAATGGAGAAGAAAGCGTCAATAATACAACATTGAGTTCGCAAGTAGTGTCTAAAATAGATCTTGGCCGTTACGGTAGAGGATATTCATCACGATATACAAATTTAGAAATGGATGAGGTTTCTATTTGGAATAGACCATTAAGTATCGATGAAATAAGACAGTGGAGACATTTAACAAAAACAGATATTACAGATCCAATATTTACAGGATTAGTAGCATATTACCAATTTAATGAATCGAATGGAAATATTTCTATAAATAAAACTTCAAACACAAACTACGCTTCCTATTTTGGCGTTAGCGCTTCAAATCACATTGCTTCTAATGCACCTGTATTTAATGGAAAAAGCGAAAAAATAAATATAAACTCTGCAGGTACAAAAGATTTTAGCACAACAGGATTGTCTATGAATTTTGCCAATGGAATATATCCTAATGGAGATGTTTGGGTCTCTACAGGGACCATAGACCCTGATGTTTTACCTGATGCACTTCAGCATTTTAATTCGTATGCTATCATTAATAATTATGGGCAAAATCAAACATTTACATCTTTAGAGAGCATGACTTTTACTGGGAATTCAGAATATTATATTTCTTCTGCAAATGATTACAACTTGTACAAAAGAAATAGCAATGATTTTGGAGATAGTTGGGGTTCAATATTAGATACAGGAGATGCTATAACAGGAACAGGAGGAGCCAATACCTTAATTTCATTTTCAACAGGACTAATGGTTAGTTCTTTTTCTCAGTTTGTACTTTCAAATAATGACAGCAGTTTGTCTGTAAATGAAGAGCTAGTAATAAAAAACCCAATCATATATCCTAATCCTTTAACAAAGGATAGTAATTTATCGATTACAATCCCTTCAGGATGGGAAGATTCTACACTAATCGTTTATAATTTGTTAGGGCAAAAAATAAGTCAAGCATCATTAATTAAAGGAGAAAATATACTGAAGCTGAACACCGATTCCGGAATATATAATATCGTTATTTTTAACTCAAAACATAAGCTCACTAAAAAGTTGATATTGAATTAAAGAGATATCAGAAGAAATTGGATATAAATGTTTTAGTTTCATCAATAAATTATTGTTGATATAATTTTCTAATTAGGTCTTCTGCTGGTTTATTTTGAGGGGTAAATCTGTTATTGGTTTTCCCTCCAACTTCATCATGCTTATGAAACCATTTCCAAACAAAGCCACCAGCAAACCAATCTTCTTTCCAAAACTGATTGTGTATCGCTTGCAAACCATTTACTTGTGCTTGTAAATTTACGCTACCCTCTACTCTACTATAATCCCAAGGTTTTACAGCGTTAAAATCGACACTTCTATACCCAAATTCTGTAAACAAAATGGGCTTGTTAAAATGTTTCTGAATTTTAATAATCTCTTCTTTATGAGGTATCCATCCAATTTCTAATTCTTGTACCGTTGGTGATTTTTTATCGCTCAAAGGAAAATACGCATCAACACCAATAAAATCGATTTCATTCCAGAAGGAAACTCTTTTAAATTCATCCCAATTTGCAGCATAGGTTAACTTTCCTTTATATATTTTTCTAATTTCTACAATTAATTTTTGCCAATACTTTGGTCTCTGCATTACAAATTTTTCTAATTCTGTACCAATACAAAGAATATCTGCTTTAATTTCTTGCGCTGCTTTTGCGTAGGTTAATATAAATTCTGAATAGGATGCTTCTAAAATAATCCAGTTTTCTTCAGAATCCATTTCTATATTCCCCGTAAATTCTCCCCGCCAAACCCAAATCTGAGGTTTCACCATCACTTTTACGTCATTCTTTTTGAACTCTTTTGCATATTGCAGTAATCCATTTTTTGTTTCACCAAACCATTCCCTAGTTGTATTATGTCTTATTTTAGGTGATGACAATTCTTTTATAGAACCAAAAGGCATCAAGGCAACATAATTACTTCGTACTTTTAAAACTGAATTTGTGTGCGTTGTATCAATTTTATCTCTTGATGCAACAAAACTTAATCCGTTAATTTTTTTGATTTGACTTTTACAGGACAACTGTAAAAAGATGAGTAGTAAAAAAAGGAGTTTGGTTATTTTCATAATATCTCCCCTAAAATACTTCTTTTTACTAAAATTAAATACAGAAGGTACTTTTAAAATCTATCCTTTTTTATTTATACTAAATCTAAATTAGAATTCAACTTTAAGTTCTTAACTTTCGCTTCGACTCAAGAGTAAGAATTTATCAACTATGGAACATATTGTTATTATCGGTAATGGAATATCTGGAGTAACTGCAGCAAGACATATCAGAAAAAATTCTGATCATAAAATTACGCTAGTTTCTGCTGAAGCTAAATACTTTTTTTCTAGAACGGCACTCATGTATGTTTATATGGGGCATCTAACTTTTAAGCACACACAACCTTATGAAAATTGGTTTTGGGATAAAAACAAAATCGACTTAAAAGAAGGTTTTGTCAACAACATAAATACGGATACAAAAACGTTAGAATTTAAAGATTTTTCCTCACTTTCTTATGATAAATTAATTATTGCAACAGGTTCAAAACCTAATAAGTTTGGTTGGCCAGGGCAAGATTTAAACGGAGTGATGGGCATGTACCATAAACAAGATTTAGAAAATCTAGAAAAACACGCTCCGAATAAAGAAGTTTGTAAAAGAGCAGTAATTGTTGGTGGCGGATTAATAGGAATTGAATTGGCAGAAATGCTGAGAAGTAGAGAAATTCCGGTTACATTTTTAGTACGTGAAGCTAGTTTTTGGAACGGAGTTTTACCGGCACAAGAATCAGAAATGATTAATAATCATATAAAAGAACATCATATAGATTTACGTTTAAATACCAATTTAAAAGAAATAAAAGCGGATGAAAACGGCAACGTAAAATCAATAATTATTGAAGGAACTGACGAAGAAATTTTCTGCAATGTTGTTGGATTAACTGCGGGTGTCACCCCAAATATTGATTTTATAAAAGCATCCAAAATTGAAACTAAAAAAGGTGTTTTAGTCAATCGGTTTTTAGAAACGAACATAAAAGACGTATATGCAATTGGTGATTGTGCAGAACAGCAGGAAGCAATAGGGCAACGTAGAAATATTGAAGCAGTTTGGTATACTGGGCGAATGATGGGAGAAGCGCTCGCACAAACTATTTGCGGCATTAAAACCGAATACAAACCTGGACATTGGTTTAATTCAGCCAAATTTTTAGACATTGAATACCAAACGTATGGTTGGGTTTTTAGTGAACGAAGTAAAAAAGAAAATGAGGGGTATTTTCAATGGAAACATCCAAAAGACAACAAATGTATTACCATTTCTTATGCGGTTGATTCTCACAAATTTTTAGGTATCAATACCTTCGGAATTAGAATGCGTCACGAAATTTTTGATAGATGGCTCACAGAAAATAAATCTGTAGAATTTGTTTTAGAATATTTAGCGGATGCTAATTTTGATCCTGAATTTTATAAATTACATGAAGCTGAAATTGTAGCAAAATTCAATCAAGAGCATAACACAAAAATCCTCTTAAAGAAGAAAAGTTGGAAACGAATTTTCAGCTACTAAATGAAATTTAGCAAGCACAAAAATCGTTCAATCCAAAATTATAACATAAAATTATCATTGTGAAATTTATAAAACAAACAGGGTTAGTCATCTTTTTAATAGGGTTATCAATCTTTATAGCGTCTATTTTTATAGGATCTTTTAGTTTGACACAAGCAGAATTAGATACTTTTATTTCTAAAAAAGGATATAAAAGTGAAATCATAAAAGCCGAATTATCAAAAGCAATTGTTACAAATGATCACTTAAATATTTTCGAGTTTTCGAGTAACGTTAGAAACGCTTTTGAAACATCAAATAAGCATTATGATGCATTGATTGCAAAGTATGGTGCTGAAAAAAATTGGACTAAAAAAGGGGAACAATATCAATATAAAATCTTCGGGAAACCACACTCCTTAAGTTACGGAATTGCAAAAAAAGCAGGGAAAGGTATTATTGTCGAAAACATAGGGTTAATGTGGTTATTAACCTTTGGCTTGGGAATTATAGGAGCCCTTTTATTTATCGTACCTGATGTTGTTTTATTAGGTAAACCCGGCATAAAAAATGATGGTATTTTTCTAGAAGCAGCGACAAATCGTGGCTGGATTGGTTGGTTTGCTTTTATCTTTTTAGTTACTTTCTACATTCTCTTATATTTCTATCCAGATTTTATAGTAAACTGGGTGTTTTTGGTCGATCCAATTAGCGAATCTATTAGCGGGAATCCTGCAAGTCAATGGTTTTTATATGGCTTTTTATATTGTACTGTTATGACAGTTATGGCTGTGAGAATGTATATAAAATACCGTAATAATAAATACCAAATTTTAAGAACTACTTCGGTTTTGTTCTTTCAAATTGTATTTGCTTTTCTAATTCCAGAAATTTTAGTTCGTTTCGAAAAACCTTGGTACGATTTTAAAAATGCGTTTCCTTTAGATTATGATTTTTTCTTTAAATGGAATTTAGACGAGCTTCTTGCGAGTGGTACATTTGGATTATTTATTTTAGTTTGGGGCGTTGTTTTAACCATCGTTGTAGTTCCTGTAATGGTTTATTTCTTCGGAAAAAGATGGTACTGTTCTTGGGTTTGTGGTTGTGGTGGATTGGCAGAAACTTTAGGAGATCCCTACAGACAGTTATCTAGCAAAACGCTACTTTCCTGGAGAGTAGAACGTATTGTAATTCATACTGTTTTAATCTTCGTTTTGGTTATGACAGGTTTTGCCTTGTACACATTCTATTCTGGAGCGAATCAAGTTATCGGTATCAAAACACAAACGATTCAAGATATTTATGGTTTTCTAATCGGTTCTATTTTTGCGGGTGTAATTGGTACTGGCTTCTACCCTATTTTTGGAAATCGTGTTTGGTGTCGTTTTGGGTGTCCTTTAGCAGCATATTTAGGTTTTATTCAACGTTTTAAATCTAGGTTTAGAATTACTACAAATGGCGGACAATGTATTTCTTGTGGAAACTGTTCTACGTATTGTGAACAAGGAATTGATGTAAGAGCGTATGCACAAAAAGGTGAAAATATTGTGCGTTCTAGTTGTGTCGGTTGTGGAATTTGTTCTGCTGTTTGCCCAAGAGGCGTTTTAAAGTTAGAAAATGGTCCTGAAGATGGGAGAATTAATCCTACTGAAATTTTATTAGGAAATGATGTGGATTTAATGGATCTCGTAAATAAAAAATAAGGTCACTTAGTAATAAAATATTGGTATTTTTACAGCATAAATATCAATTTAAAGACATTCGAAATAATAAATTGATAGAAGCATCCAAATTAAAAGAAGGAAAAGATTTATTTTCTTTTAAAGAAGAGAATCATCTAAATGATTTAAGATAAAATGAAGCCTATCATAAAAGTAATTATACCTGCTTACAATGAGCAAGATGCTATTGCAAATGTTATTAATGACATTCCGGAAATCGTTGATGAAGTAATTGTTGTAAGTAATAACTCTACAGACAATACCGAAATTAATGCAAAAAAAGCAGGTGCTACTGTTTTAAAAGAAAATAGAAAAGGTTATGGTTTTGCTTGTTTAAAAGGGATGGATTACATAGAATCATCAGCAATACTAGACCCTTATCATATACCAGAAATTATTGTTTTTTTAGATGGCGATTATTCTGATTACCCAGAACAATTAACAGAAATTATTGCTCCTATTATAAATGATAATATCGATTTTGTAGTGGGTTCTCGCGTAAAAAAATTACGTGAATTCGGTGCTATGACTCCTCAACAAATTTTCGGAAATTGGTTAGCAACTTTTTTAATGAAGCTGTTTTTTGGTGCAAATTTCACAGATTTAGGTCCTTTTAGAGCCATAAAATACAATAAATTATTAGCGCTAAAAATGCAAGATAAAACGTACGGTTGGACAGTTGAAATGCAATTAAAAGCACTAAAACAAAAACTAACGTATGTAGAAGTGCCTATGAAGTATAGAAACAGAATTGGTGTATCAAAAGTTTCAGGTACCGTAAAAGGTACTATCTTTGCAGGAATAAAAATTCTAGGTTGGATTTTTAAATATAGTTTTAAATAATGGTTTTAGAATACTTAATCATAGCAGTTTACACAATCTGCTTACTGCTTATTTTCATGTATGCAATAGCACAATTAAACCTGCTATTAAATTACTTAAAATTTAGAAATAAAGAAGATAATTCCCCTCAGTTTGATTTCTCAAACCCTGATGAAATTCCTTTTGTAACCATACAATTACCTGTTTATAATGAGCTATATGTAATGCAGCGCTTGTTAAAAAACATCGCAAAATTAGAATATCCTTTAGATAAATTAGAGATCCAGGTTTTAGATGATTCTACAGATGAGTCTGTAGAAATGACCGCAAAAGAGATCAAAAAAATTCAAGAAAAAGGAATTGATATCCAACACATTAGAAGAACCAACCGTAAAGGTTTTAAAGCAGGTGCTTTAAAGGAAGGATTAAAAACCGCAAAAGGTGAGTTTATTGCCATTTTTGATGCAGATTTTTTACCTCAAAAAGAATGGTTATATAAGACTGTTCCTTATTTTAAAGACGCAAAGATTGGCGTTGTACAAACAAGATGGGGTCATATCAACAGAGATTATTCTACACTAACAAAAATTCAAGCTTTTGCTTTAGATGCTCATTTTACACTAGAACAAGTTGGTAGAAACAGTAAAGGGCATTTTATAAATTTCAATGGAACTGCAGGCCTTTGGCGTAAAGAATGTATTTATGATGCAGGTAATTGGGAAGGTGATACGTTAACAGAGGATTTAGATTTAAGTTATAGAGCACAGTTAAAAAATTGGAAATTCAAATACCTAGAGAAAGTAGTTACTCCGGCAGAATTACCTATTGTAATTAGTGCTGCTAGATCCCAACAATTTAGATGGAATAAAGGTGGCGCAGAGAATTTTCAGAAAATGATGAGACGCGTAATAACGAGTAAAAATGTTCCTTTTAGAACTAAAATACACAGTTTATTACACTTATTAAACAGTTCTATGTTTACCTGTATTTTCTTGGTAGCAGTTTTAAGCATCCCAATGTTGTACATCAAAAATGAATATGCTCATTTAAAATATTATTTCTATGTGATGAGTTTCTTTGTCATTAGTTCATTGATATTTTTTGTATGTTATTGGCATATGTATAAAAACATTTATGGTGGAGGATTTAAAAAATTCTTTACATACATAGGTGCCTTTTTAACCTTTTTCTCAATTGCAATGGGTTTTTCTTTGCACAATACGATTGCCGTATTAGAAGGTCATTTGGGTAAAAAAAGTGAATTTGTAAGAACACCTAAATTCAATATTGAGAACATAAAAGACGGTTGGAAGACCAATAAATACATCAAGAAAAAACCATCTGTTCATGTTATTTTAGAAGGTTTGTTGGCAATCTATTTTATTTTTGGAATGTACAGTGCTTTTATTGTAGGAGATCAAGGAGGCGATTTTGGGCTATTCCCTTTTCACCTTATGCTTTTCGTTGGCTTTTCTTACGTGTTTTTTAAGTCAATTTTTTCTAAAGCATAATGTCCTTTTTTACAAAAAATAAAGACGTTCTATTAATTTTAATAAGTATCATTTTATTTTTTCTATTTGCCTATTTCTTAGAAAGAACGGCATTCTACAAACTCGTTTTTTTATGGGCTTCTCTCTTTGGGTGCTTTTATCTACTGATAAAAAGCAACACCATAACTTTCTCTAATTTAATTGGAATTTCTATTCTTTTTAGATTGATATTTCTATTTGCAACGCCCAACCTATCACAAGATTTTTACAGATTTATCTGGGATGGACGCATGATTCTTGAAGGATTAAATCCATATTTATCTTTACCAGAAAGTTTTATCCAACAAGGAGTAAATCCGATTGCAGAAGCGTCTAAACTATACCATGGAATGGGTGAAATGAATGGAAGTCATTACACAAATTACCCGCCACTAAATCAGCTGTGTTTTTTAATTGCCGCACTGTTTTCTAGCAAAAGTATTTTTGGTTCTATGGTTGTTTTAAGATTGATTATTATACTTGCTGATATTGGAATTCTTTATTTTGGAAAAAAGCTTTTAGAGAAACTTCAACTTCCTGTAAAAAATATTTTTTGGTATGTTTTAAATCCTTTTATAATTATAGAAATGACAGGGAATCTACATTTTGAGCCTGTAATGTTGTTCTTTCTTATTTGGGGATTGTACAAATTACACGAACAAAAGTGGATTTTAGCTGCAATTCTAATTGCTTGCTCTATCTCTGTGAAATTAATTCCTTTGTTGTTTTTACCCTTGTTTTATCAATGGTTTACCACCTGTAATAACAAGCAATCTAAAGAAGTATTATTACAGATTCCTTCCTTTGTAGGGATGGCAAAATTATTTGCTTTCTACGCAGTTGTTTTAGCAACTACAATCCTTTTATTCCTTCCTTTTTATTCATCAGAATTAATTACGAACTACTCAAATTCAGTTGGTTTATGGTTTGGTGATTTTGAATTCAATGCCAGTTTTTACTACTTATTTAGAGAAATTGGTTATCTTTTTAGAGGCTGGAATGAAATTGCAATTATTGGGAAAATTACACCGATTTTAACCATCATTTTTTTAATAATTATTTCTTTTTTTAGAAAAAACAAAACAGGAACTCAGCTAATAACAGCATTATTATTTGGCTTATGCTTTTACTATTTTACAGCAACAACGGTACATCCTTGGTATTTGGCAACTCCAATAATTTTATCGATTTTTACTAAATATAAATTTCCAATTGTTTGGAGTTTGGTGATAATTTTAAGTTATCAAGCCTATTCAAATTCTCCTTGGGAAGAAAATTTATGGTTTGTTCTTCTTGAATATTTGATTGTTTTTTCTTTTCTGATTTATGAAATAAAAAAAACGAACCTAAAAAAAATTGATAATTTAATAATTTATTAAAATAGGAGTCCTTATATTTTTATACCTTAGTACCTAATTTTGTTTACATGAAGAAGCTTACGATAAAAGATATTGCAAAAGAATTTAATGTTTCTATTTCTACTGTTTCTAAAGCGCTGAATGACAGCTATGAAATCAGCGCAGCAACCAAAGAAAAAATTCAAAAATACGCTAAAGAGAAGAACTACAAACCTAATTTTAATGCGTTAAGTTTAAAAAATAGAAGCACCAAAACTATTGGAATTATCATTCCAACAATGTTAAAATATTTCTTTGCACAAGTGTTTAAAGGAATAGAAAAAACCGCTTTAGAAAGAGGATACAAAGTTATCGCTTGTATTTCTAATGAATCGCACAACAAAGAAGTTGAAATTATAGAAATGCTTTCTAACGGAAGTATCGATGGTTTTATACTTTCTATGTCTAAAGAAACGGAACTTAAACAAGAATTTAATCACTTTAAAGAAGCGATCGAAAACGGCACCCCAATTGTAATGTTTGATAGAGTTGCAAAAACGATAGATTGTGATAAAATTATTACGGATGACTTTAATGGTGCGTTAAATACCGTTGAACATTTATACAAAACAGGTCATAGAAATATTGCATTTGTATCTACTTTAAGTGATTTACATATTGGTGAGCAACGTTTTTTAGGATACAAAAAAGGATTAGAAAATGTCGGTTTGCCGTTTAACAAGCATCTTGTTGTTAACATTTTCGAGAAAGATTACAAAGAATATGAATCTATTTTGATTCCTCTTTTTAAGAAAAATAAAATTGATGGTGTAATTACAACTGGAGAATCTGCTGCAGTTGCTGCCATGAAAGCGGGCTTAAAAACCGGTCTTGAAATTCCTAAAGATTTATCTGTAATTGCATTTTCAAACGGAATTTTAGCAAGACACTCAAGTCCTAAAATGACAACTATTAGTCAACACGGAGAACAAATGGGTGAAGCTGCTGCACAAGTTTTAATTGATAAGTTAGAAAATAAGCATACAGAAACTATTACCAAAGTAATTACAACTGATTTAGTAATTAGAGATTCTACTCGATAATAATGATTGATTTTTCGAAAGTAAAATTAGTAGTTTCTGATATGGATGGCACTTTGCTAAACTCTAAAGGTGAAGTTAGCCAACAATTTTTTACACTTTTTAAAGAACTCCAAAAACGTAACATTCATTTTTGTGCTGCAAGTGGCAGACAACACAATAGTATTGTCGATAAACTTTCAACAATAAAAAATGATATGTATGTAATTGCAGAGAATGGTGGCGTTGCTAAAAAAGGTGACGAAGTATTTCTATCCAATTTCTTAAAGCCTGAAAAAGTATTAAAACTAATTCCTGTTTTAAGAGAAATTGAAGGAGCCAACATGGTGCTTTGTTGTAATAATGCTGCCTTTATAGAAAGTAAAGACGAACGTTTTATTGAGCTATTTCAAGAATATTATCACAGTTTTAAAGTGGTAGAAAATTTAATGGAAATTCCTAAAACCACTCCTGTATTTAAAATTGCAATCTATCATTTTAATTCTTCTGAAGAATTTATTTACCCAGTAATCAAACACTTAAACAATGAAGTTTTACTCAAAATTTCTGGTCAAAATTGGTTGGATATTTCTGATGAAAAAGCCAATAAAGGGAATGCTTTAAGAGAAGTTCAAAAACTTTTAAATGTGACCAAAGAAGAAACTATGGTTTTTGGTGATTATCATAATGACATTGAAATGATGCAAGAAGCTGACTTTAGTTTCGCGATGAAAAACGCACATTCTGATATTAAAAAACTAGCGAACTATTCAACAGAAAGCAATGATGATTTTGGTGTGGAACGTATCTTAGAAAAGTTGATTTCATCTTACTAATTATTCCTCCAAGATTTACAGAAAACAACAAAGGTCTTCGACAAGCTCAGACTGACAAACCAGTAAAAAAATTAAAAGGCCACATTGAGCTTCTCGAAATGCATTCTAATCATCATAAGAAACGGTACTTTGTCTTTCTCTATTTACATGCAACTTGGTAACATCTGGTCTAGAATAATGTCCAACAACATCAAAGTTTTGACGCTCTTCTAAAACCCTATTAAAATCTAACGTTTCAATAATCAAACCTTCTTTATTGACAACAGGTTCAAGAATCCATTCTCCGTCAGGACCTGCAATACAAGAACCTCCATTTGCTAAAACATCCGGAGCATCTTTTACAATTTTATCATAATGCGGAACATCACTTGGAAAGTCAGATTTTGCCATTAAACTCGAAACAGAAATTACAAAAGAACGCGATTCTCTTGCGATAAAACGTGTAATATCTTTGGTATTATGATCACTTCCAGGCCAAACAGCAATGTGTAAATTTTCTCCCAAACCATACAAAGCAGTTCTTGGTAAAGGCATCCAATTTTCCCAACAATTTAAGCCCCCAACAGTAAATTCTTTCAGCGGATGTACTTGTAAACCATTTCCATCTCCAGGCGCCCACGTTAAACGTTCATCATAAGTTGGCTGCAGTTTTCGATGTATCGATTTTATGTCTCCTTCTTCATTTATATACACCAAGGAAGCATAAATACTATGTCCGCCTCTATTTTTCGCACGTTCCATAATCCCTAAATAAATAGCAATATTATGTTCTTTTGCTAATTTACAAACGGAATCTAACTCTCCTTTTTCTATCGTTACAGAATTACGAACATAATGTGCATGAATCTCTTTTTGCGTTTTAGAATCCCACTCTGCACCATTTGTTAAGGCGACCCAAAAAGGATAACCAGGTAAAAGAGCTTCACCAAATACAATGAGTTCGCAATTTTCTTTTGCAGCGTCTACAATTGATTTCTCAATCTTTTCAATTGTCTTTTCTTTATTTAACCAAACTGGAGAAATTTGTGCTAAGGCTACTTTTAGTAAATTGTTTTTCATTTTATATCAGTTAAAAATTAAACACAACTCTCTGTGAATACTAGATTTCTATTGAAACGACCAAACCTTCATTAGATCTCACATTAAAAACAGTTTCATCATCAAAAATTAAATACTGTCCTTTTATCCCAACTAATTTACCTGTATAACTTGGTGTTTTAATCAAGTTTAAGCTTTTGGGCTTTAAAGGATATTTTTTTACAGGAAAGTTTAAATGTGTTTCAACATTATCTTCAATAAAATATTCTTTTGCTTCCTCAGGGATAAATTCTTTTAATCGATCTCTCCATTCCATTAAGCTTACATCTTCAATATCATTCTTCAGCATTTTACGCCAGTTTGTTTTATCTGCAACATACTGTTTTAAAGCAACTTCTGTAATTCCTGCTAAATAACGGTTCGGCACTTCTACAATTTCGATGGCTTCATGTGCTCCTTGATCTATCCATCTTGTTGGCACTTGCTGCTTTCTTGTAACGCCTACTTTTACATTACTCGAATTTGCCAAATACACAATATGTGGTTTTAATTGCACAGATTTTTCATACGCTAAATCTCTATCTTCAATCCCTAAATGTGCCTTGCTTAACTCGGGTTTCATGATCCAATCTGCAGCATTTGGAATTTCAAAAAAACAAGATTTACAAAAACCTTGTCTGTAAATTTCTTTTTCTAAATGACAATTTAAACATTCGTAAGTAACAAAACGAATCGTTAACTCCTTATTTAACAACTGATTCATGTTTAAAAAATCAGAATTCATGTCTAAATAATACTGAATTTCAACTGAATTTTCAGTTTTCATTTTTTTTAGGACTCCTTGATATTTCATAACCAAATTTTAGTATTTTTAGCTTCTAACAAACTTACATAAAAAACGCA
>Ga0308019_10001083_pt1 | contig 16734 bp, 10 predicted proteins | sample Neamet284_FD_203135 | JGI IMG/M metagenome (GOLD analysis project Ga0308019, IMG submission 203135) | Marine microbial communities from water near the shore, Antarctic Ocean - #284 | ecosystem: Environmental > Aquatic > Marine > Unclassified | place: Southern Ocean | collected 2014-10-01 | reverse complement strand
TGCTGTGAGATGCGTACTCCCAGTTACTCAGAGAAATGACATTCCAGCTGAGCTCGGAATGAGACATCGAGCGGCCTTAGGATTGGCAGAAAAAACTGATGCATTGATCATTATCGTAAGTGAAGAGACAGGTCTGATAAGCTTAGCTATGGACGGTGAACTTCACAGAGGTATTGCCACAAATGATCTTCAGGAGATTGTTGAAAAAGAGCTCAAACCCCGCTAACGATTAATTTAACATTAATCGTTAGTAAGAATGAGCTTCTCAGTTGCTTTAACTGCTCCTGAGCTGGCATCTATCACTCGCATCAAGTACGCTCCACGATTGATTGAACTAACATCAATATTTAGTCCTTCTACATATGGAATAGCATTCACGTTTAAAACTTTCCGGCCACTCAATTCATAAATTTCAATGTGACAGTTCGTGAATGGGCCTGATAGATCTACGGAAGACGAAGCAGGATTAGGTGTGATCCTGAACTCGGGTCGTGACGATTCTATGCTTTCAATGGCTATATAATCTTCTTCTGCACGAAGGATAAAGAGCCCATCACGGTTACTTACAGCGATGTTTTTACTCGGGAAATAAGGATAATTAGACCAAGTCCCAGTAAAGCCTGATGCATCATCTTCAGGGTATGTGTCGAAAAACCCGTACAGCTCAATCGTACCATCATCCAGGATTGTAGAAACCCTGAGACCACTCGAGTTGTTTGAAGCGTAAATAAGCCCATTGTTAACGTATAGATTGTGGTCTGTGGACTGAGTGCTGTATTCATAATACCCCATATTAATAGGATTATATAAGTCAGATATATCCATCATAAATGTCCTTGTGTTTGTGCCAGTAGACAATTCATCTTGCTCGTCATTATAATAGAGCATTGTGTGATCTTCACTTACCCACCCCTGATGTATGAACATGTTTTCACCATTAGAGGTCACCGACAGTACTTGTATATCGGACTTATCATCTGTATTGAGTATGGTTACATTATCACCGTTAAAGCAAAACACCAATTCAACCCCAAAGAAGTCCAAATCAGGACCATGATAAACGATCGACTGCGCATCGTGGGTAGACGATTCATCAAAAGATCCTACCAAGACAGGTTGCAATGGGTCTTCGAGATCAACTACAAACAAACCTCCATTGTAAAGATCTGTGCCTATAGCATAACCTGACTTTGCTTCCTCGTTGACGGCAAAATTATGAGCAAAACTAAAGCCGGAATAATGAGCTGATTCAGACAATATTGTCGGAAAAGCAGTGATGTCTAAAAGCTGAGTTAATTCGAGGATTTGCATTCCGTGATTATCCGCCATGCTTACTATGTACGCATAATCTCCCAAAACTTTTACATCTCGCCAAATACTCTCAAGAGCTGCAGCAGGCAAAACAGCTGTGAAAACAGGGTTTATGGGGTCCGTTATTTCCACGAATGACATCCCACTAGACCTACAGTATAAAACAAACTCTCTACCAGATTCTACATCCGTCCAACCCCAGCAATCATTCCCCTTCACTCCCCCACCTAACTCATCGAGTGTGAAATGGGAACTTAGATTAAACCCTTCACAGGGATAGATACCAGCATAGCCATCTTCACATGGGGTTTGGGCTGTAGTTATAGAGAATAGAAAAAACCCTATGACTATAAAAAAACTCGTGAAGTATATGTTCATTTGAGAAAGTTAGTCAATAAAAAAACCCGAAGCAGTTGAATACATCGGGTTTTAATAATTCCTAATGAATGTTTATCGGGGAGATACAACAAGTTTTTCTGTCGCTTTAACAATTCCCGTATCAGCATCAATAATACTGACTACATAAGCTCCCTCAGTGAGAGAGTTGATATCAAGGTTGAGACCTTGTAAAGCAGGAACTGCGTTAACTCTCAGAGTTTCACGACCACTTAGATCATAAACCACGATATCGCAATGTGCAAAGGATCCTGAAAGTAGAACTGAAGAAGATGCCGGGTTAGGACTTAGGCCTAATGAAGGAGTCTCAATCAGGGCTTCATCAACCCCTATTGTGTTTGAAGCACGAAGAATAAAAAGACCATCAAAATTACTTACAGCAATAGAACCGCTTGGGAAATACGGGTAATTTGACCATGTTCCATCAAACTCTGTGAAATCGTCAGCAGGGTAAGTGTCAAAGTAGCCTTGTGGCTCTATAGAACCATCCTCTAAAATTGTAGAAACGCGAAGTCCACTTCTGTAATTCGAGGCATAAATACGCCCGTTGTGAGTGTATAGATTGTGATCAATCGCTGTATTCTCAGACTCGTAAAAACCTACAATTACTGGATTGTCTAAATCATCCACATTCATCATGTATGTACGCGTGTTATTTCCGTTGTACATCTCATCGAGTTCGTCGTTGAAGTAAAGCATGTGATGATCTTCACTTAACCATCCTTGGTGGGTGTAGAATCCATTGTCATACGAAACCTCCTTAATAAGATAAACATCACTTTTATCCTCGGCATTTACAATGGCAATACCTGACTGACCATTAAAACAAAAAACGATTTCTTGCCCTTGATAGTCTTCATCCATTCCGTTATAAATCACTGGCTGAACATCATGAGAATATGAACCATCATATGAACCGGCGAGAAAAGGATCCTCAGGATTACTAACATCTACAATATGAAGTCCACCTCCAAAAGTGTTGGTTCCAACACCATACACGTAATTTGTTTCTGGATTAACTGCTACATTGTGAGCATTTCCAAACCCTATATAATGGGCTGTAGGTGCAATACTAAAGGGAAAACCACTGAGATCAAGCACCTGAGTTAAATCTAAAATTTGCATTCCATGCTGTCCAGCTTCACTTACAATATATGCGTAGTTCCCTATCACTTTAATATCTCTCCAAAGAGATGGAGATGAGGCAGTAGGAAGATTCGCAATGTAAGATGGAGAAAGTGGATCTGTGATTTCCACGACAGACATCCCATTAGAACGTCCGAAAAGAACGAATTCTCGTCCAGATTCTGAATCAACCCAACCCCAACAGTCATTTCCGTTATCCCCTCCACCTACTGCGGAGAGAGGGAAATGAGTATAGAGATCATATCCATCGCATGCGTAAATATCTGCAAATCCGTTCTCGCAGATGGTTTGGGCTTGCGTAAAAGAAGACGATGCAAACAGAGATGCAATCGCTAAAAGTGTAAATATTTTTTTCATTTCGCTGGTTTCAATTAGCTTGAGTAAATTCACAGGGCCTATTTAAAGACCTTAGTTTAAAGAATTAACGTCCGGGAGGAAGTTAAATGTAGAACTGTAATGTTTCATTTGAGTAGTAAAGTTGTCAGGGTAAGACAGCGTGACTTTTTCGATGGTTCCGTCTTCAGAACGAGTAGCCTCCATCCATGGATTGATAAAACCTCCGTATGGAGCGATACCTAAAGCTTTCGATCGCTCTAATACTTCAGCGTGTAACTCCTGGTCAACTTGGACACCATATCCTTCGACTAAAGCTTTCGCAGCATTGTAATCTCCTTGAGATTTTATGCGTTGTACTTCTTTCAGCAAATCTCCAAACAAACCTTGCAAAGCAACATAATCAACAACATCAACATAGGTTTTACCTTCTCTTTTGTACTTTCTTATCACGCCCGCAGAAAGGCCCTTTTCGTAGCACCAGTGGCTTACCCAAGCACGGTTACGCATATGTGACTCTTCAATAATATCTCCCAAATCGAGTCTGCGAATTTGAGTCATCAACCCATTTCGAATGTAGCTGTCATATTCCGCTCTTCCTACCTCAATCGTATTCATTAAACCTAGTTCGATAAGCTTTTCATCTAAAAGGAAATACAAGGCAACTAAGTCTGCACGGCCTTCTTCAAGTGTCGAACTGTACTCCATAATTGTTTCTTTAGGAGTCGCTACTCCTTCTTCAAGCTTACCTGAAGCATGGCCTATTACCTCGTGCATAGCAGTGTGGAGTTTGCCTGCGAGAGCTCCGTGAGCATTTACTCTGAGGCTCTCTACTTCATCATGAGAAAACTCATCTAACATACCTCCCCCAGAAGCTTTAGAATACGCTCCAACGATATTACCAAGGCTGACAGATTTAGATCCGTGAACTTGACGAATCCAGTTTGAATTTGGGAGATTCACTCCAATAGGAGTTGACGGTGAAGCGTCTCCAGCTTCACCAGCTACGTTGACCACATTGTATGTAATGCCAACTACCTCATCTTTTTTATGTTCTGGAGCAAATGGCATGTGATCTTCAAACCACTGCGCATTTTCCATCAAAGTCGCCATTCTTGCTGAAGCATCGAAATCCTTAATCTCGACTACTGTTTCATAAGAACCTGTATATCCAAGAGGATCGTTATACACCTCGATAAATCCGTTGATGTAATCGACATCCCCATCGACGTCCTTGACCCAATTAATATTATATAAAGACCACTTCTCAAGGTCACCTGTTTCATAATAAGCAATCAAGTTACGCATCGCTGCAGCTTGTTTATCATTCTCTGTGAACTGTAGCGCTTCTTTAAGCCACTTCACGACTTCTACTATAGCATCATTGTAAAGGCCACCAATTTTATATGTTTCTTCAACAATTTCTCCAGCAGCATTTTTTACCAATCTAGAGTTAAGACCATATTCTACTGGACTTCTGTCTCCTTCTACTTTAATAGATTCGAAGTAATCTTTCGCCTCCTTTGTAGAAACATTGGGACCGTAAAAATTAACGGATGACCCTTCAACCAATCCTTTGTCACCATCAAGTTCAACCTTTTTAGGTTGGACTGTAGGATCAAGCATCACAGTCTTAATTTCATCAGAACAAGTAACACCGGTAGATTCTAAAAGGTAAGAAAAGTAGTCCGCTGAAAACCCAGGAATGTGTTTCTTATTTGAATAATGGTGGTGTATCCCATTTGAAAACCAAATACGTTTAAGGTATATCTCAAAACGATCCCAACCAATTGTTGATTTATCGCCCTCAAATGAATCGTGAATGTTTTCTAACATGCGACGAATGCGAAGGTTGTAGCGATTGTTTTGGTCATACATCATGTCACGACCACTCAAACCAGCCATGTTTAAGCAGTAGACTAAGGCCTGCTGACTGTCACTCAACTTGTCCCATCCTGGAACTTGATATCTAACAATTTTTAGATCCGCGAACTGTTCTGCTTGCCAAACAAACCCATCCTCATCAGGCTCTCCGACTCCGCTAGAAAAGTTAGTCACATCTTTAGTTTGGAAGTCCTCACCGTCAGGTAGAGAGCTACAACTAACAAGGAAAATGATGGCCGAAAAAATGGTGATCGTGGTAGGGAAATTAATTTTTCTCATGGTCTTAAAAATCGTCTGTAGGTATTTTTTATGAGGGCAAGTTACAATGCTATCTTTGCCATACAGCACTATACACCTTGCATAAAACATCTATTCTTTTATTAAAGGCTTTTCTCAGCCCATTGGCAGTGACTTTTCCGGTCGCTCTATTCGTATTGGATATGCAATTTTTATGGGTATATGCTGATGATTTCATAGGTAAAGGGATAGAGCCTTGGGTGATTGCAAAACTTATGTTTTTTGCTTCTGCCAGGATAGTTAACCTGGCACTTCCTCTTGCGATTCTCGTGGCGAGTATCATGGCGCTTGGGAATTTATCGGAGCGCAACGAGCTTACTGCTATGAAATCAGCGGGAATGTCTCTTTTAAAAATTCTGAAACCACTTGTCGTTTTCATGCTGATTGTTTCTGCCGGATCACTGTGGTTTTCCAGCAGTGCATGGCCGAGTGCAAATGTGAATTTCAGAGCTTTATTGTATTCAGTAACACGCCAACGTCCAGCTTTAAATATTAGGCCTGGAGTCTTCTACACTGGTATCGAAGGGTTTTCTATAAGGGTAGAGAGCAAAGACACTGAGGGCACTCTATCTGACATCTTAATCCATGACCACAGGAATCCCGAAAATGGATCTTCTCGTATTATCCGTGCGGAAAGTGGAAAAATGAACCACGATTCTAACCGTGACGAATTGGTGATTAAACTCACAAATGGAACGAGTTACGAGGAGCAAACTGAGAGAAATGTAAGGCGTAAAGAAAAACTTCACCCCCATGTGATTTCTACTTTTTCTTCTTCAACCCTTCGCATCGACCTCTCTTCCTTAGACTTCGACCTCGCTGACGAAGGGCTATTCCGAAGATCTTATGAGATGATGTCATTGCCTCAACTTAAACAAGCAACAGACTCTTTAGATCATATGGCAGAGATTGAAAGGCAACAAATTGTTAAGTATGGAATTAGGTCCGTTAGGTTGTTTAACGATTCTCTAGAGCTTCCTTTAATCAGTCCAGGTATTGAACACACAGCTTGGTTTCAAAGTTTAACCCGAGTAGAAAAGAACAGTATGTTTGCGAAGGCAAAAGAACTCTCAAGAAATCAAGTTAGAGGAATTGAAAACGCCCTTGAAAAAGTCGAAGGAAGGGAACTCAGAAGAGATCGACACTCTATAGAATGGCACAGAAAATTCATCCTTTCAGTTAGTTGTTTAGTCCTCTTCTTTGTTGGCGCGTCTTTAGGTGCTCTTACGAAAAGAGGAGGTATGGGCATGCCTGTAGTTCTTGCCATTTCCGTTTTCCTCTCCTACTATATTATCTCTATGGTAGGGGAACAAATGGTAAAATCAGGATCTCTTCCACCTTCAATAGGAATGTGGCTCAGCACTATAATTCTTGTTCCACTTGCTGTTGCCTTGACAGTATTTGCAATGAGAGAAGGTCGAATATTTAAATAGAAAGACTAGCTTTATATCAAGAAAATGCGCATCCTTCAACTATGTCCCAAACCACCTCGACCCTCACTAGACGGAGGCTGTCTTGCTATGGATGCTGTTACCCGAGGATTTATTGCCCAGGGTCACAAAGTAAAGATGCTCGTAGTAAGTACTGAAAAACATCCCTTCAATACAGAAGAACTTGACTCTAATTATGTTCAATCTACTTCAATTGAAGCTGTAACAATAGACACCGCACTTAATCCAAAGGATGCTCTAAAAAGCTTGATTCTAGGCAAGAGCTACCATATTGCACGGTTTTACACAATGGGTTTTGCAAACAAACTCAGAGAAATATTATCTAACTCCCAGTTTGATATCATATTCGTTGAATCGCTATTCCTATCATCATACGCAGCCATTATCAGGGAACACAGCAATGCTAAGATGGTTTTACGAGCACATAATGTCGAACACTCTATCTGGGAAGGACTTGCAGATGAAGCACCAAAAGGACTCAAAAAATGGTACTTATATAAACTCGCTACCCAACTGAAAAAGTTCGAATCTTCTACGGTAAACGATTTCGATGCGCTCATCACGATCACTGATGAAGACGCAGATGCGTTCAGACAGATTGGAGCTACACTACAAATACACACTTCGCCATTTGGAATGGATTTCGCCTCTACAGAGAATGAGACTCTGAAAAAAGTAAATCATGCTTTTCACTTCGGGTCTATGGATTGGAAACCAAATATCCAAGGTGTGGAGTGGCTCACAAAAGAAGTTTGGCCTATCGTTAGAAAATCAATAAGCAATGCAAAACTCGTCCTTGCTGGAAGAAATATGCCAGACTCATTCCGCACAGACCCAGACAAAGGCATTGAGGTCGTCGGAGAAGTGAAGAGTGCTTCTGAATTCCTCCAGCGGCCGGGCATCATGACCATTCCTATACATAGCGGATCGGGGATGAGGGTGAAAGCGGTAGAAGGCATGTCCGCAGGCCTACCTACGGTATCTACTACGATCGGGGTGAGCGGACTCGACCTTGTACATCGAAAGCACGCTCTTATCGCTGACTCTGCTGAAGATTTCGCAAACGCCTTAATCGATCTTCTACAAAATAACGATCAGGCAAATGAGATCGCCATGTCCGGTAAAAACCACATTAGAAAGAAATTTTCCAATGGGCTTATTATTTCAGAACTCACAGAGTTTTTAGAGGCAATTAAACCATGATTTTCTTTTTATCTTCGCACCATGATTTCATCTAAATCCTCAAATAGCATTTTCTTTAAACTGACATTCATTTTTGCTGCATTTATACTCTTTTCAACTGGATGTAGCAGTGACTCTGAGAAGGGAGCTATAGAAGCAACGACTATAAACGGAGAAAGCAACCCAAGTGTGCCGGGGTTTGATTGGTCTAACGATCCTTTAAAAGTAGAAATAAACGACAATTTATTAAACTCTAAAATGGGCCGTGACACTTTAGATGGCATCTCAGAGGACATGTACCAATATTTGCATACGATGAATACCATTGACTCATCCGACTGGCCGATCCACCTCAGCCACTTCCCGATGCATAGGTATAGTGACACTTCGATGCTTAACAAGCAATTTGCAGGTCTCAGCCATTGGAAGGAAAAAGGTTTTGCAAATCGCGTAGGTAATATCGACATACAATATGCCAGTGATTGGATCTTTGAGGATGAACAAATGGTTGCCCTCTTAGGCCACGACATAGATTTCTATCAAGACTTCTTACCCAATTTTGTGGGCAATCCCGAAGGAATGAGGTTTATGCTCGAAGACAAATATGGAAGAGGAAATTGCACATACAATTCAAGCACAGAGATCAGAGACAATGGAGACTCTTTACTTGTTAGAAACTGGCATGCTCATGCATATACGAACACATATGTTCTTTGCAACCTCGATTCTCTTCACTTCACCTTCCTCCCTATCGGATTTCAAAAAGCAGATTTCGGAGCTCAAATGATGGACTCAGAAACCATGCTCACTCTTTTAAGAGATCATCGTGAACTTTTTAAAGAAGAAAATTGATAGACCTAGTTTGTAAAGTAAACAACGAATGGAATACCCTAAGAAAAGTCATCGTAGGGATTGCCACATCTTGGGGGCCTAATCCCACTGCACAACAAGCTGTAGACCCTAAATCCAGAGAACATGTTTTGGCGGGAACATACCCCATCTCTTCTGATGTGCACAAAGAATTAGAGGGGTTAGTTGTTCTACTTAGGGAAAACGGTGTTGAAGTGTTACGCCCTGAAAACACTGCGGAGTTAAACCAAGTATTCGCTCGTGATGTGGGTGTTGTTATAGAAAACAAGCTCATTAAATCTTCAATGATTTCTGAAAGAGCACCCGAATGGCTAGGTGTAAGTAGCATTTTTAGCAACCTCCCCAATGAAAACACCTTCACTCCTCCAAACGGAGTTAGGATAGAAGGAGGAGACATTATGCCAATGGACGACGAGATTTGGGTGGGATATTCTGAGGAAGAAGATTTTCAAAAATATCGGACTTCGAGGACCAACAGACAGGCTGTAGTTTGGCTTCAAGAAAAGTTTCCAGATAAACACGTCCGCGGATTCCAACTCCACAAATCAGACACAGATCCACGCACTAACGCCCTTCATCTAGACTGCTGCCTTTGTCCTTTAAGCGGTGGCCAAGTTATTTTTCACCCCGAAGGCTTAAAGCTCGATAGTGATATCGCATGGATACGCAAACGTTTTGCTGAAAAAATCTATGAAGTCGATGCTGAAGCCATGTACAATATGCATTGCAATCTATTTACGATATCTCCTGACACGATCATTAGCGGCAAGGGCTTCGATCTTGTGAATGCACAACTTAGAGCTTGGGGATACACAGTATTAGAGACTCCTTTTAACGAAACCGCCAAGCTCGAAGGTCTCCTTCGTTGCGTTACACTACCTATCGTAAGAAATTAACATGTCTAAGCAAAGCACACAAAACATCTTAATGATTCGTCCTTCTGCATTTAGAATGAACGAAGAAACAGCTGGCAACAACTTTTACCAAAAAGTATTAAAGGGCATCACCCCTGAAGAAGTCACAGACCTTGCCTTAGATGAATTCGACAACATGGTCGACACACTTAGGTCGGAAGGCATCAATGTTTTGTTGGTTGAGGACCTACCCGATACGGACACTCCAGATGCACTCTTCCCCAACAACTGGGTGAGTTTCCACTCCGAGGGTAAAATCGGTCTGTATCCCATGTTCGCAAAAAACCGCAGAATGGAAAGGCGTGAAGACATACTCATCGACTTAGAACACAAGGAAGGTTTTAAAGTTGATGAAATCGTTGACTTCACAGAGTTCGAAGATCACAATGTCTTCTTAGAAGGAACTGGAAGCATCGTTCTCGACCGTGAAAATAAAAAAGCCTACGCTGCACTTAGCCCTCGCACAGACAGAATTGCCTTCGAACAATTTTGCGAAGCGTTCGACTATAATGGCGTAGCATTCGAATCTCTTCAAACTATAGGAGATCAGAGAAAGCAGATATACCACACCAATGTGATGATGTGTATCGGAACGGGTTGGGCTACTGTTTGTCTAGATAGCATTGACCACCCTGAGGACCTGGATTTACTCGAAAAAAGCCTCCTGTCAGACGACCTTAAGATAATTCCTCTCTCTGAAGACCAAATTTCTCGTTTCGCAGGCAATATGCTTGAAGTCGCCTCTACACTTGACGACACCCCAAGAATTGTGATGAGTAAATCTGCTCATGAAGCCCTCGATGCTATACAACTCGACACTCTCTCTAACTTTGGAAAAGTTATCTCCATTCCTCTTGACGTTATCGAAGCTTGTGGAGGGGGCTCTGCCCGTTGTATGATGGCTGAAATACATCTCCCTAAAGCTTAACGCTACATGCTTCATCTCGACTCCCTTATCTCGCAATCTGTTTCTGACGCATGTAACGAACTGTTCGGATTTCGCCCTGACGAAAAGCAAATTTCGATTCAAAGCACCCGAACTGAATTCAAAGGCGAACGTACTGTTGTCGTTTTTCCATTTACTCGACCAGCAAAAAAATCTCCTGAAGAAACCGGAGATGCTATTGGCAGATATATCGTAGAACATCAGGAGGTCGTTACAGGCTATGGCGTAGTCAAGGGATTCTTAAATCTAAGCGTCTCTGATGAGTACTGGGCTACAGCTTTAAGCTCTGCCGTGTCAGACAAAAACTGTTTCGGTCTTCAACCTTTAGCGAGCAAATCCCAAGTCATGGTGGAGTACTCCTCCCCCAACACGAACAAACCATTGCACTTAGGTCATCTTAGAAACATCTTCCTGGGGCACAGTGTTTCTAACATCCTTAATGCTGCCGGTCACGACGTTGTTAAAGTTCAAATTATTAACGACCGAGGGATCCACATCTGCAAATCTATGATCGCATGGCAACTCTTCGGAGCCGGTGAAACTCCTTTATCTACGGGTGAAAAAGGGGATAAATTCGTTGGTCGTTTTTATGTAGCGTTTGACAAGCAATACAAAGTCGAAATCGCCGAACTCCTCACTTCTGGCTGCGATCAAAAAACAGCCGAAGCAGACGCTCCTATCCTTCTTGCTGCCCGAGAACTACTTCACAAATGGGAAGCTGGCGATTCTGATGTACGGGAGCTATGGTCTACGATGAACGGATGGGTATATAAGGGCTTCGAATACACATATACCGAGATGGGAGTAGACTTCGATAAGCTATATTATGAATCAGACACCTATCTTATAGGTAAAGACCAAATCGAAAAGGGCATTGTGTCTGGAGCTTTCATCCGCCGCGAAGATGGATCCGTTTGGATAGATCTCACTGATGTAGGTCTCGACGAAAAGCTTCTCCTCAGAAAGGACGGTACAGCAGTATATATGACACAGGATATCGGCACTGCCATACTGCGCTTCGAAGAATATCCCAACTTAGACCGTCAGGTATATACAGTAGGTAACGAGCAAGAATACCACTTTAAAGTTTTATTCAAAATTCTAGATAAATTAGGATTCACCCAGGCTTCCCGCTGTCACCATCTTTCTTATGGTATGGTGGAACTTCCCGAAGGCAAAATGAAATCTCGCGAAGGCACTGTCGTTGACGCGGACGATATCATGGCTGAGATGAAGACAACTGCCGAACAACTCGCGCGCGATGCCGGCAAGCTCGAAAACATTCCAGAAGAAGATAGAGAATCACTGTTCAAAGACGTGGGCTATGGAGCTCTTAAGTACTTCCTCCTCAAGGTTGACCCTAAGAAATCCATGTTGTTCGACCCTGCCGCAAGTATAGATTTTATAGGGAATACAGGCCCGTACATTCAGTTTAATTACGTCCGGGCTCGCTCCGTTCTTCGAAACGCCGGCATCGACGATGTCGCTTCCCTCTTACCTATCACTCCGGTCCACTTTGACGACTCAGAGCGCTCACTACTTATGTCCGCTCTCTCCCTTCCAGGAATAATCGAAGATGCCGCGAAGTCCTACGATCCATCTCTCGTTGCTAATCTTTGCTACGACATCACAAAATCGTACTCTAGTTGGTATCAAAACCATCCGATCTTACACGAAGAGGATGATCAGGTTCGCACAGCAAGATTAGCTCTCTGTGCACTCTGCAGCTCAGCTGTACAAATTGGCATGTCTCTCCTCGGAGTTTCTATGCCAGAAAGGATGTAAAGGATACACTCCTTCTACACTTCTTTCCTACAAAGCTATAATCCCAGGAATTTTTGCTGCCGCTTCATAGCGGTCAAATACTTCGTCTGGTCCAGACACCCTGTCTAAAATAGTGAACGACCTGTACTTTCCAGTACTTGACTCACGCATCTTCATTTTCGACTTAAGCCCAAATATTGCTCTTAACGCAGCTTCGTTTTCATTCCCCTTAGGAACGATAAACTTGAACATAAAGTCACACGGCCATTTATGTGTCTCGTTGAGTTGAGTTCTCATACGCTCTCGATCATTCAGAGGGGTAGAGTATTCTTTTGGCTTTTCTTCAGACATTTCGCAAATATAACGGAAATAAAAAAGGGCCACCCGAAGGTAGCCCTTTTCTTAATATCAATCTATTGTGATTACTACTCACAAACGTTACCCCAAAGTTGGAAGAAGTCAAGTAGATCACTTACGTCAACTTCGCCGTCATCGTTCAAGTCACCAGGACAAGCACAACTATCAACCTCACATGAACCATCGTCTATATTAGCATCAGAGTCATAGTTACAAGAGAAGATGTACATACATCCTTCATACTCTAACTCATCACATATCCCGTTAAGGTTTAGATCATTGTTACAAGCTCCATCACAATCAAAAGCGTAAGGAGGGTATTCACAAGAACCATCTTCGATCGTTGCATCTGACCAATAGTTACAACCTGTAGCATCTGTACAACCTGCACATGTTGAGTACTCACAAGAACCATCGTCGTCAGAGAATCCAGCTTGGTAGTTACAAGCTACAGTATCTGTACAACCAGCTGTTTCCATCTCGTCACAAATACCATCTCCATCTTCATCATTTAGACAAACTCCATCACAGTCATAAATAACTGCTTCAGAGACAGGTCCACATGTTCCAGTGAAGTCGTGAGCGCCAAGTCCAGTCCAATCGTTTTGATCTAAGACTATCCACTCTGAATCAGCAGCATCAGTTCCAGCAGAAGCAAACCAAGCACCACCGTTTCCTGAAGTAACATCAGACTTACGAATTAATGAGTGATCCTTTGTTCCATCAGCAACTCCAGCAACTTCCCATCCAGAACCAGGATCTGCATCCCATGTTCCGATCATATCTACAATTACGTAGCTAGATTCATCTCCTTCAACAAGAGCGTATCCGTCATCACCGTTAGATAGGTAAGTATGGTGCTCGTCTGCTTCAGCAAGAATAGCTGGGTCAGCACTTCCGTGAGATACTACATAAACACCACCCGCAGCAACTACTGCTCCTTCATCGAATGCATTCCAGTACTCGTGTACTCCAGGAGTAGTTGGCGCGTTAGACACACTTGGGTAAGCGAATCCAGCTAAGCTTATGTCAGAATCCGTTGGGTTGTAAATCTCGAGGAACTTGTTGTTTGAAGACCCCTCAGCATATCCGCTGAAGAATAATCCACATGAAGAACCAGCACCACCATCACCAGGAAGGACCGTTGCATCTACGTACGTACAAGAACCGTCTTCGATAGTTGCAGTTGCATCGTAGTTACATGCTTCAGCATCTGTACAACCTGAGCAAGAAGAGTTGTCTCCGTTAGGCACTCCACAATCGTCAGCACAAGTAGTGTTATCCCCGTTAGGCACTCCACAATCGTCAGCACAAGTAACATACTCACAACCAGCATCAATTGTAGCTGTGTCATCGAAGTTACATGCACCAGCATCCGTACAACCTGTGCAAGATGAGTTATCACCTCCACAAACTCCACAGTCGTCTAACTGGTTTCCATCACAATCACAATCTCCTTCAGGCATGTCACTACATCCACATTCGTAAACTGATCCAGGTCCATTACAAACACCACACTCGTCGTTTACTTCACATGAACCATTATCGTAAATAGCATCAGCATCGTAGTTACAAGCAGTGTCATCCATACATCCACATCCCGAAGTTCCGAATGATAGATTCAAGAGAAGCTCTTGAGAAGAATCACCGCCAGGGAAGATTTGAGTGTAAAGTGAACCAGTAATGTTTCCGTCAGTAGTTAACTGAGCAACAAGCACTCTGTTATCATCTCCAGCAAATCCATTACTAACATTGTTCAATGCAAACCAGCTACCTCCGAAGAAGCTGTTAATTTCAAGGTTTCCACCAGCCTCAAAGTCAGAAGCCCATGTATCACCCTCTGCCACAGCAGAAGAGATAGAACCCTCACCTGATACAGGAGCTTGGTCAATTCCAATTGTCACCCAGCTATCAGTAGCTAGATCAGGGAATAAACCGAAGAACGCAGGATTAATTAAATCAGCTGTTAATCCACCCACAGAACTTTGTGAGAAAGAAGTAGTCGTGCGTAAGTAAGATGGGTTATTCACATCACCTGAAATAGATGATACGAAGTCACCAGTACTCGGCGTAGTAACATATACACGGTAAGTTGTGTTAAGTCCATCAGAAGATACTTCCTCAACCTCTAGGCCAAATCCGTCTTGTCCTCCTCCTGCATTATCACAAGAACAGTAATCACAAGAACCATCCTCTATTGTAGCACCATCATAGTTACAAGCAGAACCATCTGTACAACCTGTACAAGATACGTTTTCTCCGTTGGGTACTCCACAATCGTCTATACATGAATCATCACCTCCACAAACACCACATTGGTCAGGGTATTCACAAGCAACAAGTACAGTAACACCATCAACGTAGTTACATGCACCAGCGACAACACAACCATAAACGTCATCAACATCACAAATACCGTTGTTGTTATCATCCGCTTCACAAGCACCTCCACAAACACCAACTGCATCTAATTGGGTACAATTGCCATCACAGTCGTAATACATCTCAGCGTATTCACAAGAATCATCTTCTACGTAAGCCCCTGCATCATAGTTACATGCTTCAGTAATCATACAACCTGCAGCACAAGTACCGTAGTTATATGTAGCATCTGAACCGTCTCCAGAACCTAGCTCAACACCGTCAGCATTCATAGTCCATGACTGCTCACCAGGGTATTGGTCAGAAACAAATGACAGTTGAACACAAGCGTCAGCAGCAGCACAGAAAGCGTGATCTGCACCAGCACCGAACTCAGAAGCAGTAAACACTTCTACTCCATTAATTGCAATGGCCAAGTGACCATCACCGTATCCACAGCACATGCCGTCAGAATACTGATCCGTTATGCTGAATTCGTATAATACTCCACCATCTAAACAAACATTATTACAGTCAACAATATCATATGATTCATACTCACAAGATTCGTCTTCAATAGTAGCTGTATCATCATAGTTACAAGCAGAAGCATCTGTACAACCAGCACATGTCTCATATTCACAACCTGTTGCTGTAAATCCTCCAGTTACTTCAATATCAACTGAATCTTCTGAACCACTAACGATAAGAATAACTGAATTTCCACTATTTAGGTCAGTAATTGTCAGCTCTCCTCCGTTCCAACCATCTCCCCAAGAATCAAAACCAGTAACAGTATATGTTCCTGCTCCTAGGTTAACTTCTCCAGCAGCATCTTCTGTGTAAGTAACTCCGTTCACTTCATATGAAATTTCAGGAAAGTAAGAGCTTTCAGCTGTCCACTCGAAGATTAGAACTCCACCACCATAAGATCCACTTTGGATTGTAGCAGTAGCATTATAGTTACAAGCAACCTCGTCCATACAACCTGTGCACAATGAGTTATCACCTCCACAGTCACCACAATCGTCATTCACAGAACTACCACCCCAAACTCCAGCACAATCTTGTACACAGTCATTAGAAGGGTCGTTATCACAAGTACCACACTCATCATTAACAGCATCTCCACCGAAGTCGCCATTACAATCTTGAGGACAATCGTTAGAAGAATCGTTATCACAAGTGCCACAGTTGTCTGTGTACGAGTTACCATTAGGGACACCCGCACAGTCTACACAAGAAGAGTTATCTCCACCACAAACTCCACACTCATCTAGTACGTTACCTGCGCAGTCGCAATCGCCATCAGCAATTCCGGATCCACCACATGTACCACACTCATCTAATACGTTGCCGTCGCAATCACAATCGCCTGCTGGGATACCTGATCCACCACAAGTACCACACTCATCGAGTACGTTACCGTCGCAATCACAATCGCCTGCTGGGATACCTGATCCACCACAAGTGCCACACTCGTCTAATACGTTTCCGTCGCAATCACAATCGCCTGCTGGGA
>Ga0308019_10001082_pt1 | contig 16741 bp, 11 predicted proteins | sample Neamet284_FD_203135 | JGI IMG/M metagenome (GOLD analysis project Ga0308019, IMG submission 203135) | Marine microbial communities from water near the shore, Antarctic Ocean - #284 | ecosystem: Environmental > Aquatic > Marine > Unclassified | place: Southern Ocean | collected 2014-10-01 | reverse complement strand
GGAGAGAGAGTTATAAGAAAATGTAAATCTAACCAAAAAATATGCATAAGCAATAAATGAACCGGCAAATAAGGACCTAAACTCTGATGCAGTCTCAGGGTTCGTTGCAATAACAGGAATGAATCCTAAATCAGATAAATCAGGTTTAAACATTACGTAACAGCCAATAACAAACAAACAAAGGGCTGAAAATAAAATAGAAATCCTTAGCATTTAGAGAACTCCAAGGATAAATAGAGCCAAAAAGAATGCGACAACTCCCATAGCCAACCAAAAATAAAGTTCTTTAGTATTCCCATATCTGTAGGCATTAATCGCAAGCCCCCAACAATATAAAGGTGCAAGAGTAATGATAATTGAGCTTATAAGTATGGCTATTGGAATAAATGCCAAAACTAAAAATAACTGTAGAGCTAATTTATTCATAGTTATAGGGGAACATATTTATCCTAGGCCTGTCAAACTGACTATGTTGTTTCAAGCCAAATAGGAGAAGTCCATGCTCTTTCTTGGATAAACTTAGGCGTGATGACATCTGAGTCAGTATCACAATATTCTGGATTTTTTAAACAAAGATCGTGTGACCATCGACAAGATTTATTGGCTACTACTCTGACGTAATAGTATGCATTTTCAGAGCTATTAAAATTTGGATCATTCCAAACACTGCACATAGCCTTCTCTCCCACACCAGTAACTTCGCAATTAGAGATATTCAGTTTAGATTGAGCATCAGTCACGCCGACATCATAAACGGTAGTTAGGAGCTCGCCATTTCTGACCACGCCTTTAACAACTTGAAGTTTTTCAAGAAATTGATCTTTAATAGAGCTATCAGCACTTGCAGAAATAAAAATTGATGGCTGAGAAAGAGAATCAGAGGCAATCGTTCCACCCATTGGCGTTGCGTTAGCGTAAGCATAAGAAATATTATCGGGGTTATTGCACAAGTTTTTATCTAGGTTATCACCAACAAAAAAACGGACAATAAAGCGTGGGCCAGATGTTCCGTAAACTTCTTTGCGCTGAAAGGCATCAAAAATAGAGCCTCTAGAATTCTCTTCTGCCCAAGCCACAGCTAAACCCCCAGGATTAAACTCAATGTCATCTGGCAAGCCTTCAGGGATTGATGATCTAAAAGATTTGCCAGCTCCGCCATGACCTTGAAATGAACTTTCATCAACAGCTCCCGGTGTTCCTAAGTGCGTATCAGTACTGGCAATGATTCCAAACTTTAAAGGGTTGATTGACTGCTTTTCTTGGAACAATAAGCCATTACCCAATGCCTCTCTTACAAAGCTAGAATCAGGGGATGGCGAAAGATCATTCTGAAATTTTGAACGAAAGTCTTTGTAGGGAAGTTGCTCGAAATTACACAAGGGATCTTTCGGATCAATATTGCACTCCGAACTTCCTTTGTGCTGAAAGATCTCTACCAGGGGTTCTTTTGTGCTTTGTATCAGTATTTCATCTTGATCAGGCTCTTCAAACATATAACCATTGCTTAAGTTTGAATTATGAGGAATCACCACATAGTCGCAGTTTTCAGAACATGTTTGATCTAAAAGATTCCATAGCTCCTTTCTGGTTGGAGCTTCATAAAAACTTACAGGCTCCATTGGCACATTTGAATTATCAAAAATAATATTGCGATGAAGGTTATTGCCTGAATAGGCAGCGCCAGTCCATTCATAGCCCACAAAAGAGGTAAATTTACAATCACTCGTTCTATCGTAATGTTTCTCAGCAGCCTCAATGGTTTCTTGCCAGGGAGCCTGAGCAGCGTCTAAACAAAATTCTCTCGATTCACCACAAAACCCTAAAGGTTTTCTCATGCTAGCTTTAGCGTTCATATAAAAATAAGACAATTTGGGGAAATTTCGATATGCCTTGCACTGCAAACTGCTATATTTTGATGACTTGTCATCTACGCACATCCTTACTTCACCAAGAAGTTCTGCATGATCTGTCACGGCAGCAAAATCTAAAGGCTTGTTTAGTCTGGATCTGCGAGAGCTAGTGCCATCAGGACTATAGGGTTGAAGATACAAAGATTGGCCTTTTGCATACCTATATGCATCATCTGGAGTATTAAGTGTGCCTTGTGTATTCGCATCTAGTGAGAGAGCTGTATGAACATGCAGGTCACCAAAAAGAGGTATGCGATTTTTTACGTGCACCTCGCATGGCATTCTATCTTCAACTAGGTATGGCTCACCCTCTTTAGAATCAATAAATTGTGATGAAAAGGTAAAACAAAATAAAAAAAATATTTTTTTCATAATTAATAGATGCCTCAAAAAAAACGGCAACCTAAGTTGCCGTTTTAATATAAGTCTTAATAGACCAACTTATTAAAAGTTGTATACGAGCTGCGCTCCCATTTGTCTGCCCATATTGGTATTACCTGCATAAAACTTAGAAGCTAAACCACTTCCACCAGGTAATGCGTAATCAGAGTAATACCCTTGAATGTTTGATAGATCAACGTCATCTGTAATATTTTTTACAAAGAAGCTGGCATCCCAAACGTCATCGGCAGATCTCCATCCAACAATGATATTAGCAAGGTACAAGGCTTTAATTTTCACGTCTGCATTAATAGCACTAGTTCTCTCATCTCTCCAACTCACGTTGTATCGAGTGTATCTTTCACCACCCCAATAAGCTGGAGTAGTATGATCTAGGTAGAAGTTTAAAGATGACTCAGCAGCGTCACTTACTGGTGTGCCGCTAACATCTTGAGTGGCAGCTGCAAAACCAGTGTACGCAGGATTATTTGCATAACCGATAGAACCAGCAGCGTATTCACTGTCATTAGATGAATAGCTTCCGCCTAAGACTGTGTTTTCATTTACAACGTACGCGTATTCAATGTCTAAACCTGATACTTCAGCATCGTTGTTAGTAAAAATACCGCCTTGTACTTGAGTCACATTACCGGCACCGGCACGTGTATATTCTCTAGCAGAAACGTTGTCCCATTTTGATTGGAAATTATCAATCGTGTAATCAAAGTAAGCAGCATTTATTCTTAATCTGCCATCCATGAACGTTCCTTTCATACCAATCTCAGTCATATCACTTTCTTCTTCAACGAAAGTTAATAAAGATGGGTTAACAGCAATAGGAGAAATTGTGAGTCCTGGACTTCTAAATCCACTCTCAGTAGTTACATAAAGCAACATATCTTCATTGATGTAATGACCAATTTTAAAACTTCCTGTAGTTGAATCAACATTAGTGTTTTGATCTGCAGCAGCAATTCTTGGAATCGTTAGACCGCCACCTGAAGCAGCTGTAAGAAGAGCAGTTAAAGGAAGGTAAAGGTTTTGCGCTCTATAACCAATGATCTCTTGCTCTCTGAAACCAAATTGAACAAAAGTTTTGTCAGTTAGATTGTATTTAAAGTTTGCAAAATAAGCCTCTGTTTTGTTGTCATATGGAATTTCCATACAAGTTAAAACCCAGCTCTTAGCTGCCATTGAACCTGGGGCGGCTCTTGCAGCATTACAGGCTTGGTTTGGAGTTTTATAATCAAACCCAACGGCTGGTTTATATATATGCGGTGCGACTTCAGTAATGCTAAAGGAGCGATCTAAGTCAGCGGTTGTAAAAGTCTGAGAATCTCTTGAGAAGAAACCAATTGTGTATTCAAGCTTATCGCTGTCTTGATTTGAAATTCTCATTTCAACAGTCTCGATACCTGTGTTAGTTCTAACTTCTTGAGGATAACCGTAAACATAAGCTCCTGCATAATCTCTATCAATAAGGCCCATGGCATCGTTTTGAGAGTTTGAGAATCTTAAGGCAAGCGCATGACTTCCCATGTCGTAATCAATCATTAGATTATGAATTTCAGCGCTGTTATTTTGTCTTGGGTTTTGAAAATGCAAAGCTACTCCATCAGTAGCCTTTAGTCCGCCAGCTGGAATATCGCCATATGTTGGTCTGTGCAAGTATGAAAGCTGAGCTGCTGAACCGGCTGGTGCAAAACCAAGAGATTCAAAATAAGCTATTCCAGCAACATAACCATTTACTACTTGCTCATATGAAGGAGTTCCATTGGAACCTGCAACAGGCTGAGGATAAATAGAATCTGTTTCGCTATTTTGATACTTAAATCTAACGCTCAGTTCATCTGAAGGCTGCCATGAGAGACTTATACGACCTGATTCATAATTATGTGATTCATTAACCTGAGTTCTAATATTTCTAATTTCATTTCCATCACTTGCATTCTTAAGACCTGCAACCCTGAGAGAAAGAGTATCGCTTAAATGTAGATCGCTAGCTGCTTCAACCATTGAAGTCATGTTATCGGCCCACATTGTCTTGATATAGCCATTTTTCTCGCCACTGCCTACTTGAGCAGATCGAGTATAAATTTGAATTGCGCCCGCTGTACTAACAACTCCCTGCAAAGTACCTTGAGAACCTTTGAGTATTTCTACACGCTCCGTGTCGTACATTTGAGCAAATACGTCTTGAGCTCTAAGAGGAACCTCATCGATGTATCCCTGAATAGGTTGATCATTTCCGCCATCTGGATCAAGTCTTTGACCACGCATAGTAATGGTCGCTCTTCTTGGATCAATTTTAGTAAATTCAACGCCTGAAACAACTTGAGCTAATTCACTCAAATCTCTAATCTGATAGTCATCCAGTGTGCTTCCTGATACTGCGTTAACAGTCTGAGCAATGTCTTGAACATTCTCTTCTTTTTTAGTTGCTGTAACAACAACCTCTTCTAGAACTAACTCAGCATTTTGTGCAAAAGAATAATTCGGAATTGCAACAAAAGTCACAACAGTTAATAAGCTTAATAGTCTCTTCATGGTTCCCCCTCCATAATTGAAGAATGTTTTATGAAAATATACCTGTTTTTTACTCAAACCCCAAACTTTTTACTTAAAAGTAAACCTTATTACTTGACTGCATTGATGCTTGATACCTGCAATTGTAGCTCTTGCATCAACTCATTATTTTGTTTTCTATACGAATCAAAAGCCTGAACTGTTTCCTCTAAAAGTAAAAGGCTCCTATTAAGCTCCAGTAATTTAGCCTCTGTGCTGCTGTTGCTTTGATTTAATTGGGTAAGATTTTTGACAGCCTGGTCTAATTTTTTGAGGTGCATATCAATTTTTTGAATATTTTTTTGATCGTTGGTTTGCGTGGCCGCAATATCTTTTGATAATTTTGATTGCTTGGACATATCTAGGGTAAGTTTTGAAATATTCGCTTTATTTCTTTTGTTGCTCAAATCCCATAACTTTCTAATCTCTTTGTCCAAGAATTGCAATTGGGTATTAATATCACTTAAAAATTCAGTGGAGGTAGAATCCGCAAGTTGTAATTGCTCTTCAAGAATTGAAAGTCTTGCTTCAACAAGCTCATTTATTTGATTTGATGAGCGTGACATTTCACTCACCCATAGAGACAAAGCAAGAATCCCGCAAAGCAATAAAACAAAAACAACCCCAAGAAATAAACCACTGGAATTTTTATTTCCCATGGTTTGTTCTTCTTTGGATGCTGAAATTTTAATGGCCATTATAAGAAATGATTAGCTGGTTAAATTGTATTTAATAATATGTTCTAATATGTGTGCTTGGATTATAAGCCTTAACTTAAAACAATTTAATACTATTATGAATTTAGATTTCTCAGACGACCAAAAATACCTTCAAGAAGAAGCAAGAAAATTTTTTGAAAAAGAAGGCGGGCTTGGCAATGCTCGAAAGGTTATGGATCAGTCTCAAGATGCAGATCATGAATTATGGAATAAGATTGTTGAGCTTGGCTGGACAGCCATTAGAGTTCCCGAAGCATATGAAGGGCTTGGGCTTGGTCACCTTGAATTATGTGTTGTAGCTGAAGAGCTAGGCAGATCTCTCGCACCAGTTCCATTTGCTTCATCGGTCTACTTTTTCACTGAAGCGCTAATCAAATACGCAAGCGAGGATACAAAGAAAGAATTACTTCCAAAATTAGTTACTGGAGAGGTAGTTGGAACCTATGGAATTGTGGAAGACTCTCATCAAGCAACTGAAGCAAACATTCAAGTAAATACTTCGGCCGATAAGCTTAATGGTACTAAGATTGCAGTGCCTGATGCTGGGATGGCATCGCACATGATTGTGGTTGCTAAATCATCCCAAGGAATAGAGTTAAGGCTTGTGAATCTGCAGGACTCCTCTGTCACCGTAACGCCTCAAAAAAATATAGATACTTCTAAGTCATTTTATAAAGTTGAATTCAACAACACTCCATCAACTCTTCTTGGGCAATCTGGTGAGGGCTGGAATTATATTCAGCATCTTCTAGATCAAGCAGCTGTCTTATTTGCTTTTGAGCAAGTTGGTGGCTCACAAGCCGCTTTAGATATGGCCAAAGCCTACTCACTAGAAAGATTTGCTTTTGGACGACAAATTGGTTCTTATCAGGCTATCAAGCATAAGCTTGCTGATATGTACATTGCTATTACCCTTGCAAAATCAAACTGCTATTACGGTGCTTGGGCATTATCCTCTGAATCTTCTGAACTTTCTCTGGCTGCAGCAACAGCAAGGGTAAGTGCAACAAAAGCTTTTCAATTATGTTCTAAGGAGAATATTCAAACTCATGGGGGTAATGGGTTTACCTGGGAATATGATTGTCACCTATTCTATAAGCGCTCAAAGGTTCTTTCTGTGCTTTTAGGATCAGAGGCTACATGGAAAGAGAAACTAGTACAAAATTTAGAAAAAACAAACACATTAGTTAAGGGGTAATTTATGGATTTTAACGACACACCAGAACAAGCAAAATTTAGGCTTACATGCAGAGAATGGTTAGAAACTAATGCACAGCTTAAGGCAGAAAAAGTAAATATGAATGCAGAATCTTCGCTTGAAAGTCACTTAAAAACTGCCAAAGAATGGCAGCAAAAAAAATATGATGCAGGTTGGGCAATGCTGCATTGGCCAAAAGAATTTGGCGGCATTGAGGCCTCACCGATTGAAAGAATTATTTGGGGCCAAGAAGAAGCAAAGTTTAATGTGCCTGGTGGAATTTTTGAAATTGGTCTTGGTATGTGTGGCCCAGTCATGATGCAGTACTCTACTGAAGAGCAGAAAAATAGATATCTTGCACCTATGGCGCAAGGAAAAGAAATTTGGTGTCAACTTTTTTCAGAGCCAGCAGCTGGATCAGATGTAGCCGGTTTAAGAAGTAAGGCAGAGAAAGATGGAGATGATTGGATTATAAATGGTCAAAAAGTTTGGACCTCTGGAGCTCACTATTCAGATTTTGGTATTTTAGTAGTAAGGCATGATCCTGATTTAGCCAAACATAAAGGCTTAACTTTCTTCTTTGTTGACATGAAGTCACCGGGAATAACTGTGAAGCCCATTAAACAGATTACCGGTCAGTCTGGCAGTGGTTCTGGTTTTAATGAGGTCTATTTCGATGATGTCAGGATACCTGACTCTCAAAGGCTTGGAGAAATTGGAGATGGCTGGAAAGTTGCGATCACAACCTTAATGAACGAGAGGCTTGCAGTAGGCGATGCTCGCGGAGCTGATATAGAAGAGGCTTTAACTCTTTCTAAAACCAAAGATGATGCTGGTGAGACATTAATTAAAAATGATGCTGTTAGAGAAAGATTGGCAGACTGGTTCTGTGACGCGAATGGCTTGAAATATACTAAATTTAGAACAATCTCGGCTTTATCCAAGGGCGAGGCTCCTGGACCAGAGGCTTCTATTACAAAAATTGTTAGCGCCAATAAACTTCAATCAATTGGAAACTTTGGTATTGATTCAGGGGATATGGCTGGGATGCTTATCGATGATGACAATGGCATGAGTTCTTTTCAAGGAGCATGGCTAGGCGCTCCTGGGTTAAGAATTGCAGGTGGAACAGATGAGATTCTTCGCAATGTTATTGCTGAAAGAGTCCTTGGGCTTCCTCAAGACCCCAGAGCTGATAAGGGCTTAGCGTTTAAAGATATACCAACTAAGGCGTAAACTTAGAAAGGAATTTAATAAACTCCACATTCTTATTAACTGCTATTTCTTGACTTGCAATTGCAGTCACCGGGTTTTTAAGCCCAGCTAAGACCTGCTTAAATGTGTCTTCTGAAGTGCTGATTTGAAGATCACACTCATCAGGCATTTGATTGGTTATTTGAGCAATTTTGTTTCTTATTGTAATGGTTATGATGGCTCCAGATGAAAATGTAAAACATGCATTAGTGACTTCAGATGCCGGAACTTTTGCAGGGTTAAGTCGAACACTTAACACCTCAAAAAACATATCAATTGGGACCTCTTTTAACATGTTTGCTTTGGGTTTAACGTCCAGATTCTCGTTTTTTCCATCTCTTAATATTTGCGCCTCACTTAAAAAGTAATTCCTTTTATTTGGATTAGAAGACATTTTGCCAATAAAATAAGCTGCTTTAGCCCTTAAAGCCTTAACTTCTTTGGTTCTGTGATTTTGTGCAAGCAAAAGATCAGATAGCTCAAGCGCCCATTGCATTTCTTCATTATCTATTGCCTTTTCTAGCTGCTGAAAAAGGTTATCTGAACCACCGATCATTTCGGACATAAGTTCAGCTTTTTTGGAGATTGAAGTAGGATCAAGTTCAGAAATATTGCCTGAGAACCAGCCCAGATAACCATTAAAAATACTTCTAACCGACCATCTAACTGTGCCGTAAAACTCATTAAAAAATGGAGATGAAACAATATTTTGTGGGAGACTTATTTGCTCAATGATCTCCTCAGGGTAAAACCCTAAGTTCATTAGTCTGATAGTTTGATCATGCACAAACTGAATTCCATCCCTGTAAAGGGTTAAAACATCCATTACATCTAAACCTGATAAAGGACGGGTATGGCTGGGATATAGATGCTTTGGTTGAAATGAAATCATATGATCTAAACTATTCACCCATGCGCTAACATTTCTGTGTGAAGTACCTCTAATGGTATAAAGATTTGGAAAAGTTTTATAAATATTGTCGCCGGGAAATAATGCTTGAAACTCAGGAAGCCAAACAAATATTTGATCATCTGTTTCGCCTGGAGCATGGTAAAACTCAAAGGCAATGCCGCTAAGCGTTATTTTTAATTCGTCTTTGAATGTTAGGGTAGGCTTCACATAACCAGGAGCACTTTTTCCAGCACTGAGAAATGGGCCTATTCCCACATTAACTACCTCTGATTCTGGTAGTTGAAGCCCAAACATTTTTGAGGTGCGAGACGAGATAATAGGATTTAAAATACCAAAAAGTTTCTCAACTGCTTTTGCTGTTGAGTCATGAGCAATAATTAAAGGTGCATCTACTTGCTGATCAACAAAGTAACTTGCGCCCAAGGTGTGATCTGCATGATTGTGAGTATAAATAATTGCAGAGATTGGATTGCTGTTAATTGCTTGAAACTTTGCATACACTTTTTCTGCTTGATACACACTATCAGTTGAATCGATAATAATATTGCCATTATCACCCTCAACCATATAAGAGTTAGCTACTCCGTAACCTACGGCTGCATGAATACCATTTTCATATGAATAAATATTTTGTGTAAATTCTTTGGAGTGTTTGTATAGATTTTGTACCAACAGGTCATCATTGTTAGGCTCAATAGCTAATGGCTCTGTTTTTGAGCATGAGAGAATAAGACCACATATAATTAATGAATAGAAAAGATTTAAATACAATTTCATGAGCCGCCTTGCTTTGTCATAGAGCATTTCAATATATCTATTGACATAATTTATGTCAATAGATATTGTTCCTAAATGCCAATACATCATAGCGTTTTTAAAAATCCATTTGAAACTAAACGGCAAGAGATAGATTGGATTGATGGTTTGCCATACTCTCCTCGCTATGATGATAGATTTTTTCAAGCCGATGCAATTAAAGAAATTAAAGATGTTTTTATAACTCCCAATAATCTTGAGGATCGATTCAAAGAATCTCAAAAACTTAGCATAGGGGAATTAGGCTTTGGATTTGGTTTAAATTTTTTTGTCACTGCAATGATTTGGAGTCAATCTAAATGCCAGTCCTCTCCTGAAGTCTTAAATTATGTTTCCATCGAAGAAGCCTTGCCGTCAAAAAAAGAAATATCTAAAGTGCTGAAGAATTTTCCAGAACTTCATGAAATTGGTAAGTATTTTTTAAGTCACTACTCACCCATACACAATGACATGCAAAGAATAGAGTTACCTGAATTAAATATTCGGCTCACACTTATTCAAAATAATGCAGAGCTTGCTTTGCAGAACCTTCTGGGATTTTCAAACAACCTAATAGACGCTTGGTATTTAGATGGGTTTGATCCCGCGAAGAATCAGGCTATGTGGAATAGCTCAGTTAGCCAGCTTGTTGCGTTATTATCTTCTAATCAGGCAACCTTTGGGACTTTTACATCGGCGGGATTCGTAAAAAGAAACTTCACAAAATTTGGTTATGATGTCTCTAAAGTTAAGGGGTTTGGAAATAAAAGACATAAACTCATTGGTAAAATATTACCTAGAAAGCATGCTCAAAACTCCTCTTCTGGCGCACTATCAAAGATTGCCATAATCGGCTCAGGTATTGCTGGCAGTAGTGCTGCTCATGCTGCTGCGAATCATGGAATGCAAGTCGACGTATATGAATATGGTCAAGAAGCTGCATGCGGCACTTCAAGCAATCCAGTTGCAGCCATGTATCCTAGATTTTCTGCAAACAATAGCTCCTATGCTCATTTGATTGCTCAAAGTTACTTTTTTGCCGATCGTCTTTACTCAAAATTTCAAAATGAATATAAAAGAACTGGGCTGCTTTTCTCGCATTTTAATGAATACCAAGAAGATTGGCTGCAGCAAATGATAGGGCTAGATAGAAAAGATATTTTCCAACAGTTTACTGAGGCTGAAATGAAAAAAGAATTTAAATTAGAATCCAAAGGCTTAAAAGTTTTGCAAGGTGGGTATCTTTTTCCTCAAGCGCTTTGCCAAGCTTTGCTTAGACATGAAAATATTAAAATTTATACAGAGCATTGCTTTGAAAATACCTATGAAAATAATTCCAAAATATCTTTAAACTTTTCAAACCAAAAAAATATTAACCAATATGATGCAGTTGTAATTGCAAGTGGCGCAGGATTATTGAATGTAATGCCTAGTTTAAAAATTTCAAAGGGTCAGCTTGTAGGTTTAAAAGATAGTCAAGATATTGCTTTTTCACTTCCAATTAATTCCGAGGGATATATCTTGCCCTCTATTGATGGAGTGACTTGGGTTGGCTCCACTCATCAAAAAGATTTTCAAGATCTCCTGCCCTCTTCTGAGGCAACAAATGATTTAATTTTACGAACAGAAAGAAATTTTAAAATTAGTTTAGGATCTGTTGATGGAGCATTAACTGAGGCGCGACTCAGGCTAGGCAGCAAAGACAGATTGCCCATTGCAGGCAAAATATCAAATGATCAAAATATCTATGCTATCGGGGCTTTGGGCAGTCGAGGATTTAGCTTGGCGCCATTGATGGGAGAGCTGATTGCCTCTCAAATAAGTCAGTCTCCAAACCCGATTTCTACTGGAATTGCCTTATCAATCGATCCGATGAGATTTATAGATTAACCAGCAGATTTTCTATCAATAACTCTGCTGAAGGCATATCTACTGGAGCAAAACTTGATCCCTTTCTCCATTTTGTTAAACCAGTCCATAAAGTTTTATCTTGGGCAACATCTTTAATAGAGATTCGTAAATAAAACTCAGGAACGGTATTAATGCGGTCAGCATCATACAAGTATGATCTATGAATTGGATAACCATAGTAACGGAAATCATCAACTTTAATTTTATCTTTACTATCAACGCTAAGCTCAATAATAATTGGGGCATCTAAAGAAGATTGATGTCCGGTACCCTCAAGATAGTTTGTAGCTGCCTCACCCAGATTTTCGATTAAAATAGGGTCCATCTCAACTGGTAAATTATCCCGATTTAAAGATACTGAAAATTTAGTGCCACCTTCAAGTTGAAAATTATCTCTGCTGTTTAATTCTATAAATGGCGAAGAAGTACACGCCGAAAAGAAAAACAATATACCGGCAATAAATGGATACATCTTATATGTCATTTGTAATAGTAATCTGTTGTTAATATGTCTAATATAATGCATTTACTTTCCATGAAAAGCTATGTTTGAATTAAAAGAATCCAAAGAAATTGAATTACTAAATGTGAATGCACAGATTTATCAGCATTCTAAATTTAATACTCAACACATTCATTTAGATTCTCCTAATGATGAGAAAGTATTTATGGTTGCATTTCGCACCATCCCAGAAGATTCGACTGGTGTGGCCCATATTTTGGAACATACTTCTTTGTGCGGTTCTGAGAAATACCCAGTCCGCGATCCTTTCTTTATGATGATCAGGAGATCATTAAATTCATTTATGAATGCTTTTACCTCAAGTGATTGGACGGCTTATCCATTTGCAACTCAAAATAATAAAGATTTTCAGAATTTACTAGATGTTTATGTAGATTCAGCTTTTTTTCCTAAATTAGATCCATTGGATTTCTCTCAGGAAGGCCATAGATTAGAGCTTGACTCCAATCAAAATCTTGAGATAAAGGGTGTAGTTTTCAATGAGATGAAAGGCGCTATGAGCTCGCCAACAGATCAATTATGGCATGGGATGTCAAAACACCTTTTTGAAGAAACTACCTATCATCACAATAGCGGCGGAGATCCAGAAAAGATTATTGATTTAACGCATGAGGATTTAGTTGCCTTTCATCAAAAACACTATCATCCAAGTAATGCAACTTTTTTTACATTTGGCAATGTGGTAATCGATGAAATTCACGATCATTTAGAACGGAATGTATTTGAGAAATTCACTCCAGCTTCGCAAAAGCTAATCATTCAACCCGCTAAAATATTTACAGCTCCAGTGAGTGCTCAAGGCACCTATCAACCCCTGCCAGGAGATGAGGAGAACCATCATGTGGTTGTAAGCTGGCTGATTGGAAACAGTCATGAGCCGCTCAACTTGTTAGAAAAGTATTTCATGTCAAATATTCTGCTTGATAATTCATCTTCCCCTTTAAGAAAAGCTTTAGAGCAGAGTGATCTTGGGAAATCCCCTTCCCCATTTCTTGGTATTGAGCCGAGTAATAAAGAAATTGTCTTTATGGCAGGTTTAGAAGGCGTTGCTGCCAATCAAGCAAAAAATATTGAAGAATTAATTCTTTCAACACTTCAAGATTTAGTCAAAAATGGTGTTCCCAAGGAATTAATTTCTTCTGCACTGCACCAGCTTGAAATTGGTCAAAGAGAGATATCTGGAGGCGGAATGCCATATGGATTGCAATTAATGCTTGGATGCATGAATGCATGTATACATTATGATAATCCAATATCAATGCTAGATTTAGATGAAAACTTTACCAAGCTCAAAGAAAAGATTAGCAAAGACGGTTACATAGAAAGTTTAATTGAATCAGCCTTGCTAACAAACTCTCATCGATTAACTTATGAGCTGAAGCCTGATTCTAGCTTTAATGACAATCTAGAAGAGTACTTTTCTTCTGCTCTCAAAGAAAAGGAAAAAACTCTTACAGATTTAGATAAAAATAAGATTATTAAGCTTGCAGATGACCTAAAAACAAGACAGGAGGCAGAGGATGACGCTAGCCTTCTTCCAAAAGTTACCATTGAAGATATTCCACTCAAAAGAGAGTATGCGCAGTCAAGTGCAATAGTCGGAAATAGATCGATTTATGAAGTTGGAACAAATGGACTTATTTATTCAGATTTTCTTTTTCCATGCGGTAATTTGTCTAATGAAGAGCTGTTATTCTCATCTTTATACACCTTTATACTTACTGAAGTTGGCTTCCAAGATAAATCATATGAAGAAGTGCAAGCACACCAATCAAAAATCAGTGGTGGAATTAGCGCTGCAATAAAGCTGCAAACTAAAGAATCTTCAGAGCCAGGAACATTATTTTTAAGCGTTGCTTCTAAGTGTCTTGAAGAGAATTTTAGCAATATGGAAGAGTTAATATTCAATACTATAAAATCTGTGAGATTTGATGAAGAACAGAGGGTACTAGATTTATTAAATATCTTTGTAGCTCGAAATGATGAATCATTAAATCAAAATGGTCATTACCTAGCAATGAATTCAGCAGCCAGCTCGCTAAATACTTTAGCAACCACTTCATTTCATCTGTCAGGCTTACAGATGATTCACCGCTCCAAAGAATTGATTACAAAGATTCAGCTAGACGGAGATGCCAGCTATATTATTAATATTCTTAAAAGTATTCATAGCAAGGTATCTGTTAAGCCATACAAAATTTTTACTGCTTGCTCAAAAGATGCCTTAAAAAATAAAGTAGAGGAATTTGAGATATCTCCGGCAAAACAAGAGCAGCAGTTGATTGATGCTGCTAAGCCTCAAATAGCCTGGATCACAGGCTCTCAAGTTTGTTACTGCGCTCAAGCTTTTGCGGGGGTGGCAAGAGAGCACCCTGATTCTGCAGCATTGTCTGTACTAGCAACCGTTTTAAGAAATGGATTCCTTCACACTGCAATTAGAGAAAAAGGTGGTGCCTATGGTGCTGGAGCCTCAAATGATACTGCTACCAATACATTTAAATTGTTTTCCTATCGAGATCCCAAATGCAAAGAAACCTTTCAGGCATTTGAAGATGCAATCTCATGGGCAAAAACTTCAATCAATGAACAGCATTTAGAAGAAGCTATTTTGGGAGTTGTCTCTTCGATAGATAAACCACTGTCTCCGGTCGGTGAAGCAAAAAATGATTTCAACTTCAATTTAGAAGAAATTAACATAGAGGAACGCCTAGCATTTAGACAAAGGATCATTAATTGCTCAATAGATGATCTGGTTCGTGTTAATAAAAAGTATCTTACCAAAGAGTCTACAAGATCAATTTTAGCAGGTGAAAGTTTTAAAGATCAGGCTATGGAATTAAAACTAGAGATATTAGAGGTTTAGCTTAAAAAAAGAAGAATTTCTTCTTTTTTAATTCCTTGGCGCAGCCCCAATATTGTTTTTGATACATCTCTGATCTTGCTTGAACTCTATCAGCTACTTTGATCAACCATTGCTTTTTGCGATACGTTTTTTTTCTAAACCCTCCATAACCTTCGTGATATGCGAGATATAAGGAGCGTGCATCAGTGGCAGAAAAGCCTTGATAAAAACCTTTGCTGGCATACCAGCCCGCAAAATCTGCTGAATCAGCAAAATCACTACGGCTCGACCACGAGTTACCAGTTTCATTTTGATACTCTTCCCAAGTATTTTTTAAAGCCTGAGAATAGCCTAAAGAAGATGAGGGACGAAACCATGGAATAAAACCAAGAAGCTTCTTTCTTTCCGGTCTTATTTTGGCCTGAAAACTAGATTCTTGATGAAAAAAAGCCATCAACACATAAGGGGGTAATTTCCATCTTTTTTCAGTTTTGATTGCTGCCTTATACCAACTTTTCTTTTCTTTAAAAATTTTGCAGATGTCATCAGGTTGCTCGGGTGGAGAGCTAACACAAGATACGAGCAAAAAAGGTAAGAGAATTGCTGCTCTAAGAGAATTTTTTTGGATCATTTAAAAAACTACCTATATCATTTTCTTCTAAGATTTTAACATCAAGCTCTTTCGCTTTAACAAGTTTAGAGCCAGCATTTTCTCCAGCCACTAGATAGCTGGTATTTTTTGAAATAGAGGATGTAACTTTTGCTCCATTTTCTAATAGAATTTTTTTTAACTCATCACGTGACATTGAGGTTAATTTCCCTGTAATAGCTATTTGCAAGCCACTTAATTTACTGCTCTCTTCATCCTTGAATTTAGGTAAGACAATTTCTAAAAAGGGCAAGAGATTGCCTATTATTTCCTGATTGCCTGCTTCATTAAAGTAGTCTTTAATTTTTGCAGCAACTCTTGGGCCTATGTCCTGAATTATTAGCAATTCTTCAAAGGTAGCATCAGATAACGCATTAAATTCTCCAAAATGCATGGCAAGGTTTCTAGCAGTGGTTTCTCCAACCTCTTCAATTCCAAGGGAGTAGACGAGTCTAGAAAGATCAATATTAGAGGCAAGATGGATTGAGTTAATTAAGTTATCAACTGATTTTTCTCCAAAACGTTCCAGTGATTCTAGTTGTATGCGATAGTCCTCAAGTTTAAAAATATCTGCATACTCTTTCACAAATTTTTTTTGGATTAATGCGGCTAGTATCTCTTGACCTAGGCCATCAATATCCATGGCTTTGCGAGAAACAAAATGTATAAATTTACCTTGGATGATTTCAGGACATAGATTGTCTCCTGAGCATCTAATAAATGGGCTATTAATTTTTTTCTCTTCTATTGCCAGTCCCTGAGAGGATTGATTTTCAATATATTGATTGGCCTCATATAAGCTGGAAAATTTTTTTACTGGTTTTTTATCAGAGCTTAATACATGCCAATCAGATTGAGAATTAGTAACCACCTTAGAATTGCAGCAAGGGCAAGATTTAGGAATTGAGACGGGCGATCCCCTTGATTTTTTTAAAGGTATTACCCTAATCATCTTGGGAATAACATCGCCTGCCCTTTTAATGACCGCTTGATCCCCTATCCTTGGATCAAGTCTACTCAACTCATCAATATTATGCAGGGTGCATTTACTTACATTCACTCCCCCAACGGTAACAGATTT
>Ga0308019_10001081_pt1 | contig 16745 bp, 15 predicted proteins | sample Neamet284_FD_203135 | JGI IMG/M metagenome (GOLD analysis project Ga0308019, IMG submission 203135) | Marine microbial communities from water near the shore, Antarctic Ocean - #284 | ecosystem: Environmental > Aquatic > Marine > Unclassified | place: Southern Ocean | collected 2014-10-01 | reverse complement strand
AAAGTGAAATTATTATTAAACTAAATCCAGATACAAAAAATATTCCTTTTTTATTTTCAGATGTAGTAGTTTTGTATAATAAAATACAACCAGCAAGACCTACAAATAAAATAAAAATACCATAAATTACAGGTTAAAGTTTCCATTAACATGATTATCATCACATCATTAGTTGAAAATGTGGATAATGATATGGCCACAATCTTATCAATATTCAATTTGACAAAAATTTGTGGTTAATAAAATATTAGAATAATTTCTCAGAGTAGTTTTATGTTGAATATTATTTTACAATTTTTCTTACTATTTCAAATGCTTCTGCAGCAGCAAACCCAGATACTGTTCCCCATTTTTCTGCTGAATTTTTAATATTCTTAATTGACCTAGGATGAGGAAAATCTCTTATTTCATTTTTGTAGCATTCCATTGCTTTAATTTTTTTATTCAAATTTTTACTAATATCAATAAAATAATTGGGTCTAAACGTATAAGGAACTGCCCATTCAGTTGATGATAAAATTTCAAAACAAATAATTTCTTTTACTGATGATGTCCTAGGTCTACATGCAGTTAATGTTGCTTTAAAGACAATTTGATGATCAATATTTAGATCACCATAATGTGATGTATAGATTATATCTGGTTTATTTTCTTTTACTAACTTTTCTATGGTTTTCACAATTTTTAATAATGAAACTGTATCCATTTCATTATCAGGAAAATCAAAAAAAATACTCTTTTGTACTTTCAGCAGTTTGCATGCTTTTTTAGCATTATTTTTTAACTGAACAATTTGTTTTTCCATATTTTGTTCATTTTTTTTAGTTGATTGATAATTTGGAATATTTGTATAATTATCACCACGACGTGAAGTTATTCCGGTTGTAAGATATACAGTAGTAACGTTATCCCCTTTTGTTGTATGCTTAAGAATTGTTCCACCCATACCTAGAACATCATCATCAGGGTGTGCAACTATTATCAGAACGTTCATAGTTCTAGGGAAAAAATGTATTATTAATTACTTTAGAACTTGTAGAATATTTATGTAATAGAGTTTATTATACTTAAGAAATTTACACACGTGTGAAACCTAAAATATTTTTTTGGCTTGATAATGTTTATCCACACTTTGGATTAGCAAAATTTATTCAAGATAATTTTGACTGTGAATTATTTTCAATATTTGATATTGCTGATAAACCAAAAATATTTTTTCAAAAACAGAAACTTGTTAATTTTTCAAAAACATGGTTTTATCATGATCATATTCTAAAATCAAAAAAAACACCTGATCTAGAATATCTTAAATCTGTAGAAGAGAAATATAACATTCCATTATTATTAATTGCATTAAATGATAGATTTTTCAATCATTTCAATGAATTTTATAAATTTTCATCAGATGAAATTTTATTAATTTTAGAAGATGAAATAAAACTTTATGAAAAAATTCTTGATGATGTAAAACCTGATTTTCTAATAATGTTTGAAACCCATCAGCAACATAATCATATTTTTTATGAAATTTGTAAAGCACGTAATATTAAAATTCTATTAACATCAACCACTCGAATTCCTTCACAAAATAAATCATTTCATTCCGATAAGTTTTATCTTACTGATGAAATTGATAAATTTCTCCCATTACCTGATACTATTCAACCAAATTCAAATAGAAAAAAATATTCTGAGAGAAAAATTACTAATTATAAAAGTGATGAATCTATTCCTGAATCAGGTTCCATTTTAAAATATTTTTCAGCATTCTTAAAATTTTTGTCTACTAATGATACAAATGTAGAGAGTCATTTTACATATTTTGGAAGAAATAAATTAAAAGTTTTGATAAAAGTTTTTTTTTATGAATTAAGAAAAAAATACCGTGAAAGTTTCATGAGAGAAAAATTAGATATAAAAATAGGAGATGGTCAACCATTTGTTTATTTTCCATTACATCAAGAGCAAGAAAGAATATTATTAATTGGTGCACCATTTTATACGAATCAACTTGAAGTAATAGAACATATTTCAAAATCTCTTCCTATTGGATACAAATTATATGTAAAGGATCACCCTGTAATGGACGTCAGAGGGTGGCGTGGTGTTTCTGAAATGAAAAAAATAATGAGTTTATACAATGTAAAACTATTACATTATTCCATTGATTCTGATGAAATAATTAAGAAAAGTAGTTTAGTAATTTCTATCAAAGGAAGTAGTGCAATACAAGCTGCATTTCACAATAAACCTTCTATAATATTTGAAAATATTGGATTATATCAATTACCTTCAATTCATAAATTAAAATGCATAACAGAATTACCTGATGCAATACGAAGTTCAATTAAAAAAGAAGTAAACTCCAAGGATTTAGAAAAATATTTAGATGCAACAAAATATGATACTTTTGAGTCATCATACATGCAAATTTATGATTATTTTCAAGAAGAATTCAAAGTTGGCGGTTATTATTCAAATGTGGAAATTGATTCTCAAAAAATGATGAATGTGTTTAAAAAATTTAATGAAGAATTTACGGAATTAGCATTAATACATATAGAAAAAATTAAAGAATTTTTAAAATAAAAAAATTAATTATAAATCATTACCAATAAATTTTCTAGTGGTTAAAAAATTGTTTAATCATATTGATAAAATATTCTTAGTAAATATTACTAATTAAAAAATCTCTTTTTCAAAAAAATAAATTTTTAATTTATAATTATTTTTTTCAAAGATTTTTTTACTACTTTTGTTACTAGTTAAAATTTTTGCTTTTAGTTTTTTAATCTTTAATTCTTTTGCCTTCACTTCTAACAAATTTAACAAAATTGTTCCTAGACCTTTCTTCTGAAATGATTTTTTCACCATAATATTCACATCCTCATCTAAAATTCTAACATATCCCACAAATCCATTTTCATAAACTGCTAACCAATGGTAAAATTTAGGATTCAATTCCTGTTTTTTCATATATTCGATATGCTGATTAATTTCTATGTATTTTTGTTGTTCTAAAAAATTATTTTTATAATTTTCATTTCTTAAATCTAGTATGAATTTCCAATCTTTTTCCAAAACTTCTCTTAATTGTAATTTTTTATAATCCAACTCAATCATAATAGATTCCCGAATAAAAATAATTCCAACAATGAATTAAACCTCTTTCATAAATATCTGGGATTCTTGTGAACTGTATATGTGAACCTATTTCTGCATTATTCCAGTGTGCTTTTTGTGGACCTTGTAATAGCCAATAGAGTAGTCGACTATCTAAATTCATAGATATGAATTTCTCAATTTCTTTTATTTGATTATTTTCTATAACTTCATAGCCATTTCCATCACATGAGATTATTGCAGATTTATCATTGGTTAGCTCAAGAATTACTTTAGTATCTGTTTCATAACTTATCTTTTGTCTTAAATCATTAAATCGATCATAACATTTTGGCAGTAATTTTATAATGGACTTCAGTTCTGGAAATAACTCCAGCTCATAACTATATTTTAATTTAGATAAAACATTATTCACATATATTTTTTTTTCTTTTTGATCTATTTTTCTATATTCCTTAGAAGATTCCCCAGTTGATATATCAAAACTTTCTTTTGAATTTAATACTATACATCTATTATTTTTTTGATCCATATTGTTTGTGAGATATTCAACAGCAAAATCTAAATCTGGTTCTCCACGTTTTTCATTTAAAATGTGATTCTTCCCTACAAGAGTATATTTCCCTGCAAATGGCATGTAAAATTTTGGATCAAAAATTTTTACATAATTAATTGTGTCATTCAATCTTTTTATTTTTTTTTTATAACCTTCAGTTTTTGTCTTAATTTTAGAAAAATTGAAACATTGTGGATATGAAGATGCTCCTGCATAACCAACTAAAAGAAAATCTATATTTTGATATTGTTTTGAAACAATTTTTGCTGTGTTTTCAGAAATTTCGTATGGGCAATCATTTGTATTTACTATAACTTGTTTTTTATTATCAAAAATTGCCAACGTATCAATATTTGCAGTTCCATACCCTGGTTCTAAAACTGAACAACCAAATAATTTTCCACAAATTTCTGGATTGCAATTATCAGCTGCTAAAACGTTTATAGAAAAATCTTTTTCTATTTTCATTTTTTTATTATTTTCAATTTCTATAACAGTAAAACCTAATCTTTCTATATTTTTTTTAAAATATTTTTCAGGGAAACTGTGTATAATAACGGGTATTTTCTTATTTAATTTTGATAATGTTTTTTGACTACAATGATCTGGATGTATGTGACTGATGTAAATGTAATCTATGTCATTAAATTCATCAGGTTTAAAATTATACGGTGGATAAATTCCCCATGAACCAAAATATTCTCCATTTGTTAACCATGGATCAATTAGAATTTTTGTTTCATTATCTGTAATTGTGACAGCTGCAGAATTATGATATGTAATTTCCAATAAATAAAATATTTAGTTCTTAATAAAAAATGATTCTATTAAGACTGCCGATGTGAATTTTTATAGAAATGTATTAAAACACATATTTGACATAATTTGTATGTATAATTTAAAAAAACAAAGCATATCGGTTAAAAAGATTTCAAAATTTTTAAATATTAATTATACGGGGGAAAATTTCAAAATTACTTCTATTAGTTCTTTAAATAATATTAAAAATAATTCAATACTATTCTACTCTGATATTGTTAATACTAAATTTCAAATCAGAGATAATGTTGAATATGATCTTAAAAAACTAGAAAAATTTCATGATATAATTTTAATTGCCTCTAAAAGTGTAAAAAATAAGATAAAGACCCCTGTTTTAGTTTCAAAAAATCCTCGTCTTGATTTTCAAAGAATCGCAATAGAATTTTTTATTGAAGACGAAATTAAACCTGGAATACATAAGACAGCTGTAATTGATGATAATGTAAAAATTGGGAATAATGTATTTGTTGGTTCTAATTGTTATATTGATGCAAACGTTACTATTGGTGAAAATACAAAAATTTTAGCAAACACTTGTATTTTTTCTAATACAACTATTGGAAAAAATTCTGTAATTAAATCAAATACTACAATTGGAAGTGAAGGTTTTAGTTTTACTGGAGATGAACTAACTCATTTTCCACATGTTGGAAAAATAAAAATTGGAAATAATGTGTGGATTGGTTCTAATTGTACAATTGAAAAATCACAATTAGAACAAACTATTATTGATGATCATGTAAAAATTGATGATTTAGTACAAATAGGACATAATTCTAAAATTAAAAAATTCACTCAAATTGCTGCAGGTGCAATAATATGTGGACGAGCAGAAATTGGAGAAGGCTGTTGGCTTGCACCTAATTCTGTTATTTCTGATGGTTGTAAAATTGGAGAAAATTGTTTTGTAGGTGCATTATCCTATGTAAAAAATAATTTTCCAAAAAATTCAATTTTAGTTGGTTCTCCAGCAAAAATTTTAAAAAATTCTAAAATTTAATATTTCACTCTAATTGTTTATTGAAAACATCTGTTTTGAATTGTTTTCGATATGCATTCCCTGCAGTATGAACTCTATCTTCAAAAATTAAATCATCTTTGCTTATTCCCAAAATAAATTTTTCATTAGTAGTTAATTTAGATTGTGTATTTTCATCCAAGTAAATTCTTTGATTTAATAATTGTGGAATTTCTTTTCGTCTAAAATCTATATATAAAACACGTCTTCTTTTTCCATTAATATTTTTTGTACCACTATGCCATAAATTTCCATCAAATAATATTATACTTCCTTCTTTAACTTCTATTGTAATTTCATCTGGATGATTAGTTAAATCAGTTAAATTTTCATTAATCCATCCTGTTATTTTATGTGATTTTGGAATAATTCTTAATGCTCCATTATTCTTATTTGATTCATCTAAGTATAGCATAGCCACAATATTTTGTACTTTATCATTTTGATTTTTTTTTGGTATCCAATCCATATGAAAATCTTGTAATCCTTTTCCTTGTATGGGTTCTCTCATATCTAATCCTCCAATTTTAAAATTATTTTCCATGATAATTGAAATTATTTTTAAAATATTTTTTTCAAATAATAGTTTTAGAAATGAATTATTTTTATTTAACAAGTTACCTAATCGATGAGCACCAGTTTGAAATATTTTTCCATATTTCATATATTCTTCTTTTCCTTCCCATCCTCCACGCCATGATTCTTTAATAATTAAATCATCAATTAGTTTTCTATAATTATCTAAATTATTATGAAGTAATTCTGATTTAGAAATTATACAATACCCCAATTCATTAAATTTTTCTACATTTTCTAAATCTCTTTCAGTAAATTCATATTTTAATTCCTTCAAAATTTTTTCTATTGAATTAGTCATATCTAAAAAATGAAAATTAGGAATATTAAATTTACTATGATCAATGTTTTTTGTAATTAATCACTAATTCCTTCAGAAGTTTTTCTTCAATTTTATTTTCTAGTACCACTTTATTCTCTAATCTGAATTTTTTACCATCATAAGATAATCTAATTTGTAGAAATTTGGCTAATCTTTGTACATATTCTATTACATTTTCCATATTTTTCTCATGTTCCAGTAGATTACTCAATCTAATAATACAGTCTTTTTTTAGTGAGTATTCTTCAGATTCTTCTTTTCTAAATGGCTCATCTGCAATTCGATTATCCTTAAAGGATACTAAAAAATTACCTATAGCTAGATAATCCATACATCCATCAAGTAAATGTTCAATGGCTTGTCTTGGTTCAGAAATAGTAGGAATATGATGTCTATTAAAACTCGTATTCAGTATGATTGGTATACCTGTGATTAGTCTAAACTCATTTATTAAATTCCAATATTTTGGATTCACTGATTTTTTTACAGTATGAATACGTGCTGTACCGTCAACATGAACTGCTGAACAAATATCATTTTTTTTATCTTTTTTTACATCAAATGCAATTTGCATATACGCTGATTTTTTAGGAAATTTTACATAATCACTTAGATATTCTTCAAGGACTGATGGCGCATATGGCATAAACCAATCTCTTTTTTTTAACAATTGATTAATCCTACTTTTTGATTCTAATTTTCTTGGATCCCCTAAAATGGATCTAGCACCTAATGATCTTTTTCCATATTCTCCCCTTGCTTGGAACCACCCAATTGTATTATTTTCACTTATGAGTTTTGCAACTTTTTTCTCAATATTTTTTTCCTTTACATAATTTATTCTGGATTTTTTTAACAAATCCTCTATTTCAAAATCAGAAAATGATGGTCCTAATAATGGTGTAATTTCTTTATTTTTCAAAGATTTTTTATATTGATTTTTAAAATAAAGTGCAGTTCCTAAAGATTGACCGTTATCACCGCTTGCCATTGGGAAATAAACTTCTTCAAAAATTTCCGATTTTAGAATTAAATTATTTAATGAAACATTTTGGAATATTCCACCCGAAAAAACAATTTTTTTTAATTTTGTTTCCTTTTTTAATAATTGAATTAACTTCAATACACTTTCTTGAAAAACTTTTTCACCTGTTGCTGCAATATCTTGTGGTAAATATTTTGATGAAATTTGAAAAATATTAGTATTGGATGGAAAAGTATTAAAAATTTTTAATCGGCTATATTCTTTAGCTCTAATTTTTGATAATCTAACTTTAGTTGGATTAAATCTTTTTCGATTAAAAACTATGCCATTGTTACCAATTTTAATCAATTTTTTCAATTCTATTTCAAGTTCAGGAATTATGTTTCCATATCCTGCCAATCCTGAAACTTTTCCATTTTCATTTCCTGCAAATCCTAATGAATCTGCAATAAATGAGTGGAACGCTCCTATATTTTTTAGTCCTTTATTACTTCTAAAAATCTTAAATTTATTATTTACAAACTCTCCAAAAATAAAATTTCTCTGATCTCCTGGATCTCCACCTCCATCTAAACATAGAAATGCACATTTTTCAAATCCTGAACCATATGTTGCAAGAGAAGCATGGGAAATTTGATGATCTAAAAACTTTACTTTATTTTTATACCATTTTTTAAATTCTATTCTATTTCCATTAAACGCTTTAACAATATTTGTAAAAAAGTAATACATTTCTTCCAAATTCACCTTAGGTGGTTTAGTAAAAACCCAAAAATCTATTTGTTCTGGATAAAGATTCAATTCTTTCATACCCATCATTAAACTTCTTTCAGGAAATCTTACTGTTGATTCTTCTTTAATAGAAGTAAGTTTTTCTTCTTCATACGAAAAAAAATTTTCATTAAAAATTATGGTAGAATTTTGATCATGAATTTCTTCCATATTGAATGGGCAGGGGTACATTGATGCTATTATCATTTTATTTTTCCAAAATTATTTTATTCAGCTTTATTTAGAATTACTTCAAGTGTATCAACAAAATTATCTATCTGTGGCTCAGATACAATATATGCTGGATTGAACATAATAGCTCGTCCTTCTGCAAGAACATTTACTCCATTTTTTCTCATTTCATTTGTAATGATTTCTTTTGCAAATGTTGAATTTATCATATCTATTCCAATCAATAATCCTGTTCCTCTAACTTCTCTTATGTTGGAAAATCTTTCAAGTTTCTTCAATTTTTCCAATGCGTATTTTCCTTTAGACTGAACTTGTTTAATTAAATTATCTCGATCTAAAATCTCAAGAACTTTTAATCCTAATGCACATCCTTCTTGAGTTCCAGTAATACTGTTACCTCTACGATGAATTTTAGGATATGACATTCCATTTTTTTCTAATTTATTCCATGCATCTATAATTTTTTCGTTGAATAAGGTAATCGCAACTGGATAATGTCCTGCACTGATAGCCTTTCCCATGCATATTATGTCGGGTTTTTCTTCAAATGACTGACTATATGAAAATTTTCCAGCTCGTCCTATCCCTGTTGTAACCTCATCTGCAATCATGAGAATATCATTTTTTCTACAAATTTTTCCAATTCCATTAATATATTCAAATGGTAAAGGTACGGAACCTCTTACTCCCATAATTGGTTCATAAAAAAATCCTGCAATGTGTTTATTTTTTGTTTTTGCATTTTCAATTTTTTCTGCAAAACTATCAACTATTTTATTACATTGATTTTTTTTCTCATATATTGGTGCATCAATAATATATTCATTTTTTTCTGGATCAATCCATTTTAACATTTCACCAACTGAACCATGATAACTTCCATTTATTGTTACAAAAACTAGATCTTCTTCTTTTCGACCTTGTGCTAAATGATAGTTAACAGCTTCTTTTCTTGCATTTTCATTTGCCATACTTCCAGTTGCAGAAAAAACTAACTGTTCCATAGATGTTCTTTTACACATAGAAGCTGCAAGTTCTTCTGCATATGGATTTGTATATTCTTCATATAGGTGAGTAGTTAATCCACTTAATTCTTGTTTAACCTTAACTAATTCCGGATGTCTCATTCCTAAAATATTATACCAATATCCTGCTACAGCATCAAACAAAACACCAAATTCTTTTGTTGTAATTTCTAATCCTTTTCCATCTAAAACTGTAAATGTTTTTTCACGGTTTCCAAACTGTGGTGCAATCTTAGAATGTTTAGCAGATTCGGATAACATTACTAATTTTAACTATTATCTTGCATATATGAATAATTCTTATTATTCTTACTTTCTTTGTTCATCCTCCAAGATTATGCATGTATTTAATCATGGTTTATCCTAATGCTAATTTTCAACGTGTATCAATAAAGATTTATGTCCGTCGTATCGAAATGTTAATTCCATAGTAAGATCACCAAATAAATTAAGAACACGTACACCATTCACTAAATTTGCAGCATAGTCTAAATCTTTTGAACTCATTCTGACTTTCAATTTTGATTTAGGAAATTTTGTGCATATTATAAAAAAATTACTTAATGATAGATTTTTCTAATATTTATTTTAAATATCAAAGTCTATTCCTTGTGAAAGAGGTAACTCTGAAGAAAAATTTGTTGTAATTGTAGCCCGTCTCATGTATGATTTCCATGCATCAGAGCCCGATTCTCTACCTCCACCTGTTTCTTTTTCTCCACCAAAGGCTCCGCCAATTTCTGCACCACTGGGACCTATATTCACATTTACAATTCCACAATCAGATCCATTTTGACCAATAAATTGTTCTGTTTCAAGTAAATCATTTGAAAAAATACATGAAGATAAACCCTGAGGTACATCATTTTGAATTTTTATTGCATCATCCAATTTTTCATATGGAACTAAATATAATATTGGTGCAAATGTTTCTATTTTTGTAATTGCTTCCGGTTTATCTAGCTCCACAATTGCAGGAGTAACATACACACCTTTTCCTTCAATGATAATTCTTTCTCCTCCAAAAACTCTACCTCCCTTCTGTCTACATTCATTCAAAACATCTGTCATTTTTTGAAAAATTTCTTCATTTATTATAGGGCCAACTAAAACATCATCTCTTAGTGGATTTCCAAGTTTAATATTCTTATAATAAATTTTTAATTGTTCAGTTAGATCATCATAAATTGAATTATGTGCAATGACTCTTCTCAAGGTTGTACATCTTTGTCCACTTGTACCTACAGCTGAAAAAATTATTGCACGTGTAGCTAATTTCATATTTGCACTAGGAGTTACAATCATTGCATTATTTCCACCTAATTCCATAATTAATTTTCCAAATCTTTCTGTTACAATTGTACCCAAATTTTTACCCATTTCTGTTGAACCCGTTAAACTAACCAAATTAATTCTACGATCTTTTGCAATCCACTCTGCCTGTTCTTTATCTCCATTAATAATGGTAAAAATATTTTCAGCCAATTCTTTATTTTTATATCTTTTAACTGCATTTTTCCAAATTTCATAAACAGCCAAAGCTGTTATTGGTGTTTTAGGTGACGGTTTCCATAATGAAACATTTCCACAGATTGTAGCAATTGCAAAATTCCAACTCCAAACTGCAACTGGAAAATTAAAAGAAGTAATAATTCCTACTGCTCCAAGTGGGTGCCAAATTTCTTGAATTCTATGACCTGGTCTTTCTGATGGCATAGTTAATCCGTACAATTGTCTAGAAAGTCCAACTGAGAAATCACAAATATCTATCATTTCTTGAACTTCTCCTAATCCTTCTTGTAAAATTTTGCCAGATTCTATTGTTACTAATTTGCCTAAATCAAGTTTAGATTTTCTCAATTCTTCTGCAAATAATCTAATTAATTCTCCTCTTTGTGGAGCTGGAACATTTTTCCAATCATTTTCAGATTGTTTTAAAATTTCAATTTTGTCTGAATACTCATTAAAATCAGTTTTTTTTATGTTAACCAAAAATGTTTTATCGATAGGACTTTCAACTCGAATCTTTCCATCGTCAGATTCAATATCAAGAAAATCTATTTTTCCAGATTCATCTGAATTTAGATTAAACTTTTTAAAAATTTCATCATATTCTTTTTTCATAATTTTATTATTTCTCCTTTTTTAAAAGACTTAGTCGAAATTTTACCTAAAACATTTTCAAAATTCTTTGGTGACATTCCATTTCCTGGTCTTCTCAAGCCTATATTTTCTATACTAAATTTATCACCTTGTTTAATTTCAGATATTGCAAAAATACTTCTCCTTGCGATTTTTTTAAGAATATTTTCTGATTCTGTCGGTGAAATTTCTTTTGAACCTAACATTGAATAACTAATTTTTATAGAATTTGACCATTTTTCTAATTCTTCAGGATCAGCTGAAAACCAATGATCTGGGCCGGGTAAATCATGACTTAATGTAAAATGTTTTTCAAAAACTGTTGCACCCATAGCAACAGCTAATGATGATGCTAATGTTCCTTGTGTATGATCTGAAAAACCTAAGGGGATATCTGGAAAATTATTTTTTAATGTGTTGAATTTAAGTAGATTAACGTTATTACTTGGAGTTGGATATTCGGATGTAGTGACGAGTAAAATTATTGGATATTTATGAGATCCTCTTATAGCTAGTATTGATTCATTTAATTCATCTAACGTAGCCATTCCACTGGATAAAATTATAGGTAATTTTGTTTTTGAAAATTTTTTTAAAAGTGAAATATTTACTAGTTCATCTGAACCAACTTTTATTGCAGGAATACCAATATCTAATAAGAGTTCTAAGTCCAATTCGTCTTCTGGCGTTGACAAAAAAATTATTTTTTCTTTATCACATTTTTCTTTAATTTTATACCAATCATCCTTGGAAAATTCACATCTTTTGAATATATCATATTGGGATTCAGTAATTTTTTTTCCATTAGAAGTAGTATACGTATATGTCAATAATTTATCATTAATGAATTTATCAGCATCAAACGTTTGAAATTTTATTGCATTTAATCCATTTTTTTTTGCAACTTCAATCATTTCAAATGCTTTTTTTATATCGCCATTATGATTAATTCCAGCCTCTCCCATCAAAAATGGTTTTTTATTTGTTCCAATTATATACTCATTAATTTTTATTTCAGTCATTATCTATTATCCTCAATAACGAAATTTGTTTAGCAACTCTTTCAGCACCTTTACCATCAATTAATTTCATAGAATTATTTTGCATTTCAATAAGTTTTTTAGAATTAAAAAAATTTATTGCATCAAAATAATCTTTTGATGACAATTTCCCCATTTTACCTAAATTTTTTATACATCCAGATTTTGAAGCTGTATTAACTGAATATTCTTGATTTTTAGCCATTATTGATACAATTGATGGTAATCCTAAGATACATCTTTCCCAAATCATTATTCCTCCTGCACCAATTCCTAAATCTGCTTTATTCATAATTTTTGCAATATTTTTTGGTTGATAATAGTATCTACAATTATCTATTTTTGAACATATCTCTTTAATTTTTATTGCATTCTTACTTGATCCTCCCATTATCACATCAACAATAATTTTTTCTGTAGAAATTTTTTTTATTGCTTTCAAAACTTTTGATGTTTCATTATTCTTATCCGAACCTCCAAAAGAAATGAAAATTCGATTTATTTTTCCAGAATGTTTTTTAATAATTTTTCTAATATTAATAAACTCTTTTCGTAATAATACATATTTTAATCCTAATAGTTTTTTACAATCTTTTGGAATTCTTTTATCTAGTGAATTTTTACTTGGATAGATATTTTGATCAATAAATAAATCACAATTATGAACCCGATTTGAAAAATCATCAATTACTATGAGTTTGGATACTTCTGGTTTCAAGTTTGTTTCCCACATTTTACCTAATCCATAATTATCTAACAATAAAAAATTCTTTTGATTTTTAAATTTTTTAATTATCCTAATAGTTTGTGTTGCATCATTCTTCCAATGTGATTGTGTTAAACCTAAAAATGTTGAATTTAAAGAAAAAACTGTATATCCACTTTTTTCTATTTTTTTGATAATATTTCCTTTATTTTTTCTTGAAATAAAATATACATTGAAATTCATTTTTTTAATAATTTCTGCTATAGCAAAACAGCGCATCACATGTCCCAATCCTATATCCAAACCTGAATCAACTCGAATGAAGAGATTTTTTTGTTTCATTAGTAATCTTATTCATCTTTATACTAAAATGGTACTATCAGGAAAAAAATTCAACAAATTTTGTTTATTCTTTAAATTTTTATTTAAATTCTAAAACTTTTCCATTTCTTGCTCCTAATGCCTAATTAGCACTTATAATTATCTTAAGGGTTTATTTTTCTTCAAAAAGATGTATAACAAAATTAAAGAGTTTGATTTTTTACCATTCTAATTCTACCTCATTATCTCTAGGATTTTAGTTATTCAAATTATTATTAAACTTAGTAAATTATTAGATAAAATCAAAATATACTTCAAAAAATTTCTAATTTCGTACTTATTATATCATAATTCATTTTATATAGATGGAAATGCCTGTCAAAATTATATTGCCAGCAAAAAAAAAAGATGTTAAAATACTTTTTGTGAATCCTTGTTTAAGACCGGGTGGTTTTACAAAACTCCTTCCTGTGGGATTAGCTTCGGTAATGACTTATTTTTATGAAAAAAAATATAAATTTACATTATTAGATATTGATATTAATGAACATGATGACGTTTATGTTGAAAAATATATAAAAGAAAATAATTTTGATTTTGTGTTAATTGGAACTATAATTACACACTACAAATGGATTAAATGGTTTGTTAACATGACAAAAAAAAGCCAACCAAACTCTTGTGTTATTGTTGGTAATTCGGTAGCAGGTTCAATACCTGAATTATTTTTGAACAATACTAAAGGAGACATTGTTGTTACGGGCGAAGGTGAAATTTCAGCATATGAGGCAGTTGAAGCAGTTCGTTTAGGAAAAGATTTGAAAACTGTTGAGGGAATCTCATTTAGAAACGATGATGGTACAATTGCTACAACTGAAAATCGAAAAGTTGGAAATATCAATGACTTTCCAATGATAAATTGGGATCTTTTTGATGTTGAAAAATATATGGCAAAACCTTCTACAAATGCTGATAAAAATATTAAACCAGAAGATATGCGTGCAATGCCTGTTATCACTGCACGAGGTTGTGCATTCAAATGTAGTTTTTGTCATTATGTTTTTTGGAATGATCCATATAGAAATAGATCTCCAAAAGAAATTGTTGATGAAATTGAGCATGTTCAAAAAAAGTATAATGCAAAATATATTGAATTCTGGGATGATCTTAGCTTTGCATCTGCAATTCAAGCAGAGAAACTTTGTGATGAACTTATTTCCAGAAATGTAAAAGTCAAATGGAATTGCGCTATACGTGTTGATGTATTTACAAGATCCAGATCATCCTATGAAGATTCTCTAAGAATTGCAAAAAAAATGAAAGAGTCTGGTTGTTATCAATGTGGTTTCTCCTTAGAATCAGGTAATAAAGAAATTTTAGAAATGATGAATAAAAAAATTGATGTTGATGCATTTTACACGACAGTTTATGTTTTGAGAGAAGCAGGGATTATTGTTGATACAAGTGTAATTTTTGGTTATCCAATTGAAACACAAGAAACAATCAAAGAAACTTTTGATCAATGCTTTAAAGCTGGAATATATCCAAGTATTGGATTTCTTTTACCTCTTCCATATACTGTAATGTATGATTATGCAAAAGCTAATGGTTTCATTACTGATGAAGATAAATATCTAGAATCAATTACTGAAAGGCAAGATATTTGTGTAAATATGACTAAAATGAGCGAAGAAGAAGTAATGTCTGCAATAAAAAAAGGAGCAAAAAAACTTAACGATGCTCTTGAATTAGGATTAAATGAAGAAACATACATCAAATCAAAAGGATTTCAAAATTCAAAAGTGAAAAAGAAGTTAAAACCACCACTTGATCCTGAAATGAAAAGAAATGAAAATGATGTATCATTTAATTATTCTAGATCTGAATTTAAATTTGAAAGTACGGAAAATACTAACTAGCTGAATTATTTAGAAATTCTTTATCTTTTTCTAAAGATTTTAACTCTCCCTCATTTCTACTTACAATTTTATTAATTTTAATCAATTCAGGTTCATTTTTGAAAAGAGTAACAATATCTTTCATCAATATTGGTCTCTTTTGAATTTTTGATACAATTATTTTTACCAATTCTAAATCTTCTATTCTATCTACTGCCCATCTCATAGATTTTAGATCTTCTGAATTTGCAATATGAAAAATTTTAAAATCATTCATATGATTAATAAAATAATCTGTTACATGTTCTTTTTCAGAAGGAAGTTTTGCATTTTTCCACATTTTTTCCAATCCATTCATTGAAAAAACTTCTACTTCACTTCCACTAGGATATGCAGGTTCAGAAAAAAAATTTGTGACATAATCCGAAGGTTTTTCATTAAAGAATTTTATTGTTTTATCTACGATTGTTGGATCAATTAATGGTTTATCTGAAGGAACTCTGACTATAGTTGACATTGAAAATTTCTTTGCACATTCATAATGTCTCTTTAAAACATTTTCTGAACTTCCTCTAAAACACTCTACACCTAAATCACTTGCATAATTAACAATTTTGGAATCTTCTTCTAGTGTAGTTGTGGCTATAACAATTTTTTCAATCATCTTAGATTCCTGTAATTGTTTTATAACGAAATATAAAACAGGTTTATTTCCTTCAACATTTTTTAAAACTTTTCCTGGTAATCTGGTTGATCCCATTCTAGCTTGTATAATACAACCAATCATTTTCCAGTCATCTGAAAAATAAAATAAAGTGAAATTATTATTAAACTAAATCCAGATACAAAAAATATTCCTTTTTTATTTTCAGATGTAGTAGTTTTGTATAATAAAATACAACCAGCAAGACCTACAAATAAAATAAAAATACCATAAATCACCACATCAAAACTTTGACCTGTAATTAATGGATGGAAAAAACCAGAAAGTAATGCAAAAAATACAATTAGATAAACATACTTTAAACTTGAAATTCCTTTAGATAAAATATTACTCATTGTGATTTGTAATTATATTTATAAAATAAACTTTTGAAAGGGGAATTTTTTTTAAAATAATGTTACATCATTCCGCCCATATCAGGCATTCCACCCATTCCAGGTGGCATTCCACCCATTCCAGGTGGCATTCCTCCACCACCCATTCCAGGTGGCATTCCTCCTTCTCCTCCACCACCACCAGAACTT
>Ga0308019_10001080_pt1 | contig 16753 bp, 25 predicted proteins | sample Neamet284_FD_203135 | JGI IMG/M metagenome (GOLD analysis project Ga0308019, IMG submission 203135) | Marine microbial communities from water near the shore, Antarctic Ocean - #284 | ecosystem: Environmental > Aquatic > Marine > Unclassified | place: Southern Ocean | collected 2014-10-01 | reverse complement strand
ATTTTTATAATGAGATGGTAAGTAGAGGTGTGGTTAACACCAATGCAAAAGTTGGTGAGTTTGAGGATCTTTTAGGCGATGCAGTAAAGGCTGGGTACGCTCCCGGCTTTACTAAAAAAGTTTTAGCGGCGGCTCAAAATACTCAGAACAGATTTTCTGGAAAGCTTTACCAGGGGTCTGACGATATATGGAAGATATACAGTTACCAAATGGAAATGGGCAGGCTTAAAAAAGCATTCGATAATTCTTCATCTTCTTTCAATGTAAGAGTTACGGCTGGTGAAAACCTTGTTGACGATGCAGTTATGAGGGCAACGTCTGATGGGTTTGTTGATTTGAGAAAAGTTCCAGAGGGTTTTGACGTTGATGAATTTTTAAAAAGAGAATCTTCTGAGATCGTTAAAGACACTGTCCCTAATTACTCTAGGGTTCCTACATTTATTAAAGAACTTAGGCAGATGCCTTTCGGAAACTTCATTGCTTTTCCTGCAGAAATAATTAGAACAAGCGGTAACATATATGGCAGAGCGATAAGAGAACTGGCTAGTGATTCCCCAGAGATAAGGTCTATAGGGATGAGAAGGTTGATGGGAAGCCTGACCGTTGATGGTGCATTAGGTGCTGGGTTAGTAACTGCAGGTTTAACTTTGACCGGGACAAGTCGAGAGCAATTAGAGGCATACAAAAGATCCTTTGCGGCTGATTACGATAGAGACTCAATACTTATTCCTGTATCTGAAAAGGATGGAAAAATTAGAGAGGTATATAACTTCTCTTACACCAACCCTTATGATTATTTGACTAGGCCAGCAAGAGCAGTTTTCAATGCAGTTAACGATGGCATTACTGCAGAAAAAGATTTAACAGATATATTTATGTCTTCTGCTTGGGAGGGAATGGTAGAAATGTTTGCGCCATTTGCTGGCGAATCAATTGTGACAGAGAAAGCTTTTGACTTAGTTAGAAACCAAACAAGATACGGAAGAAGTATTTGGGGTGAAGCAGATCCTTTGGGTTTAAGAATTTCAAAAGGGTTTGCACATATGGCTGATGGCTTGACACCTGGTATCTCGCCAATTAGGTTAAGAGGAGATGTTGCAGGGCAAGATATTCAATTAGGTGACTTTACACTTGGCGCAGACATAGGAGACTTTCCTAAGGCAATAGGCTTGGCTGTTGGTCTGGACCCAGTGACCGGGGTAAATAGGAAGGGAGAAAGGATAGATGCTGCAGGAGAGTTTGCAGAAGCTTTGACCGGATTAAAATTTATCAAGCCCAAGGTTGACCTTACATTAATGTATCGAGGTTACGAAGCAAGTAGCCTGGTAAGAGAAGCATCTGGAATATTTAACAGGGTAGCAAAATCTAAAACAGGCATGAGCCCAGAAGATATTACTCAGGCATATATTGTTTCTAACGAGCAAAGGTTTAAGGCGTTAAGAGATTTGAATATGGCAATAGAAGATGCCAGAACCTTGGGTCTTTCAGATTCTGAAATAGCAATATCTTTAAAGAAAGCAAAGACTCCAAACCTAAATGAAGTGATGGCTGGAAAGTTCAAACCATTCTTTCCTTCGGAGGAAACAATAGGTTTGGCTATGCAGGCACAAGATAATAAGATGTCTAATCCGTTTGACTTCGGGGAAATGAGCAAGATTTATGGAGAGCAGTACGGTAAAAATTTATTACCCGGAAGAGCAGAAGCACAATCTGAAGCTAGAACCCGTGAGTTAAAAGAGAGGATGGATCAAGCAAGTCAACAGCTTCAAGCTTCAGCACCTCAACCTCCTGAGATACAAATTCCAGAGCCGACACAGGCTGCCCCCGCGATAAGTCCTGGCGTAGCCGCACTAAGACAGGTAGAACTAAACAAACTACTAGGAATCTAATTGATACCGCAGCGTAAGCGCAAGAGCAAGTACTATGCCAAGAAGGTTGAGTACGATGGTATTACATTCGACTCCAAACTTGAGGGGGCTCGATACAAAATCCTCAAGGGAATGCAGGACCAGGGCGAGATCTCTGAGCTTGAAGTACAGATACCCTATGAGTGCGTTGTAGAAGGCAAGAGGGTGTGCAAATACATATCCGACTTCAGGTATAGGTGCGGGGAAGATGTCCTTGTAGAGGACACCAAGGGCATTATAACGGCAGTATTTTCACTGAAGAAGAAGCTGGTCGAAGCCCTGTATCCAGGGCTTGTTATTCAGATTATCAAAGATCCAAGAGAGTTACCTAGATCGGAATATTATCCTCATCCATAACCTGTACTTTCTTAAAATCATCGAACTCCCCGTCAAAGAAGTTTCTTAACTTCTCCAGGTCAGAGATGTCGGAAAAGTTATAGTCTATCTTTGACAGCTCACGCATCTCAGGACTACTGAAGTGCTTATCCCCCAGCTTATCTGCTGTGACATTGTAGAAAGTAAAGATGCCTGAGCGGTAGGCCATGACATCATCACTGCATTCCTCTGAGATAAGATCTGCCTTGACCAGGCTGGGATTCCATAGATGGTCCCGGCATCCCTGCTTCTGCTCATCGAGGGTCAGGTCTTTATTGAATCTACTGCAGTGCCATGCAGCGTTGTCGCTTTCCATATCTGGCTTACAGGAGTGACAGTTCCTACAGTTAACTGATGGCGGCAAACGATGGCCCAAGTAAGAATCCCGGTACTGTGGCGTTTCATTCTTCAGTCGCCAATCAGTCTCGCTTAACCCGGATGGTGGCCTATCTGACGAGATGATTCTTTTCGCTTTCTCCTGAGCCTGTTCCCATATAGATGGATTGAAGTCGATGATCTCTGAATAGATCTGACTGTTGTTCTTATTAAGCACAACCGCCAGCGCCTTCTCTAACCCGAAGCAACCCATGTAACAATGTAACTGCCACTGGTAAGCGCTTGACCATCCCTGGTAATCCTCAAGCTTAACAAGTTCTCTGAACCTCTTATCGTTAGCTGACTTAGCCTCAAACACAAGCATCTCTTCAAGGTCATCCTCAAACACTCGCTTCACAAAGCCATCACAACTGCCGCCAAAGTGACCGCCCAGGTAGGACGCTCGATACTGATTGCCGTCTGAATCTACAGCAGAGATATCAAACACCTTGGTCTTTTTTATAAAGTAAACCAGTTGATCCTCGATGTGATTGCCCAGATCAAACAGCCTAAGCATCCTTCCATCAAATGATGAGGGCAAACACCAGCGGAAGTTCATCCAGATCTTTCGCTCATCAGCATCACCGATCCCGCTCATGCCAAGGTGACCCCTGAACCTATCGTTATCTTCCGCTATCCGTTTATCCATCTCTTCAAAAAGTAACGCCGATGACATTCCAGTACCTCCCTTCTTTTCTTAGGTTAACTTTCTTTATTTCAAGCAGTGCTCCGCTGTCTACCATATGGACTGCCGAATCAATGCTGTAAGGAAGCTCAAAACCTCTCGACATAATCCGCCATTTCTTTTCAGCAACCTCTCTTGGCTTACCTCGCATGGTCATCATGAGTGCGGTAGATCTAGGCCAGTAATTTTCTTCAGTCTTAAACATTATCTTCAGGTAATCGTTACCATTCTTTGAGACAGCTTTCTCAGCGCGAACAAACTCCACCACCTCTTGTCTTTCAATGATCTCAGCCTCACCCATCTCGTCCGACAGGACTTGGCCTTCACCAGCGATGGTTGTTTCAGATGCCTCTTTATCCTCCTTTAAAGGATTTATTTCTTCGGGCTCAGGCAGTGGCTTAACTAAACCGCATTCTCTACAGGTCTTATCATCTATGTCATTGACCGACAGACACTCATAACATATCCAGATCTTTTCCTGATCGACAACCTCATCATCTTTCTTGTTGCGCTCAGGTCTAGCGACATCGATGCAGCCATGACGACCCATGTTGCCACCGTAGTCCAGAAGCAGGCAGTCTTTCTTATCTTCCCAAGGACGCATACCCCTGCCGCAGATCTGCACATACAGACCAAGCGACTTGGTGGGCCTAAGCAATGCAATGCAATCAGTCCGGGGCGCATCCCAGCCCTCAGTCAGGACCGCAACATTACATAGCGCATTGATCGTGCCTCGCTCAAAGCTATTAAGGATATCTTCGCGCTCATCCATGGGAGTCTCAGCCGTGACACACGCTGCCTTAATCCCGTGATCTTTCAAGTAGAGCGCCATCTTGTTGGCATGAAGGACGCTGACACAGAAGAACACCGTGCTCTTCCTGCCTTTTAAGTATGCCTTCTCTAGCCAATCGTTGATGATTGCATAGATGGTTTCATCTACGATAGCCAATGCTTCAAGGTCCGACTCTCTGTAGTCCCCACCCTTGAACTTGACCCTCGCCTTTGAGGCATCAATGACTGCATTGTCATTCACCTTGAACGATGACAGCCTGGACAGGTAACCCTGCTTGATCAAGTCAGGAATGGTCGCCTTGTAGGCCACACCTCCGAAGAAGTGATCGTCCATACCATAGATGTAGCCTTGGCCCATCCGGTACGGTGTAGCGGTTACGCCCAGGATCTTGGGACAACCGATCTCTTCAAAGTGATCAATGATCTTTCGGTATCGAGTATTCATCTGAGGGGAAACGTGATGCGCCTCATCTATGATGATGTAATCGAAAGGGTAGGATTTCTCCAGACGTTTCTTTGAAGCCAGGGTATCTCTGCTGGCGACAACAATAGGCGCTGTGTGATTGAATTGCTTGAGGCTGGCAGCAAGTATGCCTACTGGGGCATCAGGCCACACGTTGAGTAGTTTATCGACTGCTTGGCTAATGAGTTCTTGTCTGTGAGCCAGGATGAGAAACCTTTTGCTTGGGTTTGCAAGGTAGAGGTCTTTGATTAGCATGGTAAAGACGATGGTCTTACCCGCCCCTGTCGGTAGGACAATGAGGGGATATGTTGTTTCTTCTTTAAACCAGCAGTGAGCTTTTGCTAAAGCTTTTTTCTGATAGTTTCTGAGTTCCATAGCTAGTGTAATTCTCCTTCAGGAAGGAATTCATCTTCCATTTCCTTACGCTTCTTCAACGCTTCTTTTTTGATATACCTGATGGTCCAATCAACTTGATCTGTATTGTCAGCAAAGATGTAGGCATTGCTGACTGATAAAGACATAAGCTCTTGGATTAAGGTTCCATGAGGTAACTCTTCTGTTACATGTTCATCTATCAGATCTTGCAAGTGATCATAGAACGCAATTATTTTTTCATCTTTCATTCTTATTCTCCTCCACTTGTTCTGCACAATAGTCCATTGCTTCATTCATGCTGGGGCTTATTCCTAAGCAGGGATTGCCGTTTGACTTCTGAAAAGCAAACCAGATTTTTTCTGTTGGATCGAATTTAACGGTCATCTCTGACTCCTCAAAACTCATTTGTCATCTCTTTTTTATGCTTCATTTGCACAGCCCTCGCATAGTTTGATGGCGTAGGCGAATCCATGCTTGACGTAGCTCGGATAGTCATCGTTGTATTCCACGGTCTCTTTTCTTGGAGAGCCGATAGATTTTGTTTTTTTGCGATAGAGATCGCCCTTGTTAATTTCACCCTTGCAGGTATCGCACGTTCCAGGTTGCCTACATTTTATTAGTTTCATTTCAGTTCCTTTTTTGTGAGTGGTGTACCGCCAAAGAGAAAGACCTTCTCTGCCAAGAATCTCTTTGGCGTTGGTTCAGGATCTCACCGTACCCTGTGGATTTTATCAGCAGATTACTCTTGCCAGTTGACCTGCTGCCCAGCAGGTTGATTCGCCTGTGGCGCAGGTGCTTGTGCCTGTTGTGGCGCAGCAACTGCAGGTGCAGTGTTATCAGCAAGGAACGACTTGACGTTGTTCTTCGGCGGATAACCATTTGAACCTGGCTTCGTTCCAATGTTGGCCTCGACCGGCGTGTTCATTGCCTGACTTAACGTCTGGTTGTTGAGCGGCACGTTATCCACATCAATGCCAGCAGCCCTCATGAACGCCTTGATTCTACCCATTGCCACAGTAGTGTTATTACCAGTGAGTACAAAAGTCTCAAAGATTCTCCTGTTCTGGTTGGTAGGCCCAGTGATGGTGAACTGAATATCAATACCAGCGTTGCCGCTGTTGTATACTCTGTCCTCAAACTTAAGAGCCTCGATGGTGTACTGACCATCAGGGACAGGCGAGTAATCGCCACTCGCTGATTCATCGACACCGCTTAAATCAATACCATTATCTAATATGCCCATTACTTAGCTCCTTTGGCCGCTGTAAGTTTAGTTTTCTGCGCTGGATTTAGCGCGGTTTTGTATGCATCTATAAATGCATCCCACTCAAACGGAAGTTTAGGTGGTAACTCAAGCCTGGATTTAGCATCAAACCCAGCAGAGAATTTCGTGTGAAGTGCTCGATTACCGTAGCTTACTGCACGGTTCTTCGTGCCTTCTTTCGTTACGGTAACGTCATGGTTAGCGAACAGATTGAAATCCACCCAATCTTTAATCAGGTGATTAACTTTCTTATGACACCTCATCTCCCAACGATCATAACTCTCATTGATCGGATCGTTAAAAGGCTTGACCTGAACGTGAGACAACAAGATAACGTTCATGTTTTTTTGGTTGACAAGATAGTCGAATGCACTAAGCAGCTTAACGAATTGTTCTGCCACTGCCGTGTACCCTTTGCCGTAACCCGGCGTTTCAATGGATGACCACCCTTCCTTCTCGCACACATGGGCCTCGGCCAAAATGCTTGCAGCATCTGTGGTGTCAAAGACCAGAGTACGGAAAGAGTGCTCCTCGTTTGCTAACATTTGTAAATGCCCGAAGACATCATTCCACTTCTCGCATAGATCAAACGCTTGAGTGTCGATATACTTCAGGCCATCTTCTGCCTGAATAAAGATTGCACCGTCAGCGTTTGCGCCGAAGGTGCTCTTACCAATCCCATCTACTCCCTGGATGTTTATTCGCAATGGCGGATATGATGATTCATCAGAACGAGCAGAGGTTTTTCTTACGTTTTCCAATATCGCAGACATTAGCTTTCCTCTTTTGAATTGAATTTATCAAGATCAATTTTCTTAACGGTAGGATTGCCCAGCTTAGTTGCTAAGGCGTTTGAAAAGATCTGAGCATTTTTGGGATTGAGCATTCCCCAATCTTTGTATTTGCTCATGTTAACTTTCCAAAGTCTAGTCAAGAACGGCAAAGAATCTTCATCTTTCAGCAGCAATAAAGCTGCCTCAATCTGATCTTGATCCCATTCATAATTACGCTTGACTTCGAATGTCACACCTTGAACAGTGCGCTCACCACCTTGGTTTGATAGCAGCAGGACTGATGCCTGAGCTTCTTGATGCTCCAGAACTTCCCTGGTTAATTTCTTTATCTTGCTGTCGATTGTTACTTTTTGCTTCTTTGCGACGTCCAAAGATTCTACAGCTTCTGCATAATTTTCCATTTCTTTCTCCTCTCTACAAAACTGAATCTACGCTCATTCAAAAAACTTGTCAACAAATATTATAGATTTAATTAATTGCTCTACTTGTTGCATAAACAATCACCATTTTGTATAGTCTCGGAGTACTTTTTCGTAAAGAGGAGACACAATGAATAACCTACGAGAAATCATATATATACAATGGGATATGCTCGACGATGAAATAGACCCGTGCAAAGAGTGCCGATATAGGGATGGTGTTTGTTTGGATTGTGGACAGGAGGAAGAAGAGTGAACGACAAGGTAAAGATTGATGACTATCTGATCGAGAAGAATGTCCCGATGCAGAAAAGCTTTCGATCCCGCCTGGGTAAGTGGCAGAAAGTTCTCAAAGAAATGGAAGTTGAAGATAGTTTCCTGATTGATGAGACAGAGGATTCAACTTTTAGACAGATGAATGCCATACGAACAGCGGCTACTACACTGGGTATCAAAGTAAAAGGGACAAGAGAAAGTGAACACAGTAGAAGGGTCCACCGGACAGGGTGACATGCATATTTTTCAGGCTGAATTTAGCGGCCAGGGGATAACGCATGAACAAAAAACAGATTGGCTCCACGATTGTTGGGAGCATGGCTTGCATATCATTCCCTGCGGCAGTCCATCAGAGATTGTTCCCGCCTACTTCCGCAAACGTCATCCGTTTGATGATGAGCTTGCACTCAAGGGCAAGTGGGCAAAGACACCAAGGGTTAGCTGGGCTACCTATCAGAAGATCCAGCCATCAGCCGAGGAGATCCAACGCTGGCATCAGGAATATCCCAACGCTAACTGGGCAGCCATCACCGGCATCACCTTTGTGGTCATCGATGCCGATTCAGACGAGGCTGTTGATTGGATCTCAAAAGGCGCTATCACGCAGAGCCCACTCGTTCAGCGTACCCCCAGAGGAGGAGCGCACTACTTCTATGGCATGGGTCAACAAAATGTCAAGACAGCAGCAGGTGCTAACAAGATAGATACTAGGGGCGGCGGAGGCTATGCGATGATCGCACCTTCTACCGGGTACACCATGTATTGCAATCAATCGGTGGGCCTGACCTCAATAGATGAACTCCCCTGGCTGACCGAAGAAGACATCAATGCTATCTCTTTATACAACAGCGATGGTGAGGTTGAACCATCACTACGCGATAAGCTCAATGATGATGCAGTAAAGGAAGGGGGGCGCAACGATAAGCTTGCCCGACTTGTAGGCAAGTGGATCAAGGAAGGCTGGGGGATGAGGGAGATCCAGATCAAGGCTCAGGATTGGGCGCAGACCTGTGAACCTCCGATGAACATAGTCGAGACAGCTACTACAGTTATGTCGATCTGTCAAGGTCACATCAAACGCAACCCGGATGACCTCCACGCTGGGGTGAACGAGTGGAAGACCAGTGAGTGGCAGACGCAGATCAGCGAAGACCTGAAAGAGATACAGGATCAGGAAGATCCCGTCCTGGTCGAGGCTCCCCCAGAGAAAGGACCGCTTGGCTTAGTCTCTTTCAGCGACAAGGAATGGCAGGAAGACACACTTGAGGACAGCGTCGAGCAATACTGGGGTGATGCATTCATCTTCAAGCAAAGCAGGGTACTACTATTGGGTAAGCCAAAGATTGGTAAGTCTAATTTCCTTGGGGCATTCGCCGCCGGGGCGACCACAGGCACTGACTTCATGGGGTTACCGTTCAGCAAGCCATTGAAGGTGATGTGGTTTCAGGCTGAGATCATCAAGGAATTTATGAAGGGTAGGATCGAGACATACTTCAGAAGGTTCGGCGATGATGAGGATCTGATCCGCATGGGGTACGAGAACCTCATCGTGTCAGGCAGACTAAGAAAGAATTTGATGACCGATCAGGATATCCAGGCGTTTCACGACGAGATTCAATATCACAAACCAGATATCATCATGATAGATCCTATCATTAACTTCTTCGATGGCGAGGAGAATAGCAACACAGAGATCCGTAAGTTGCTTGACAGGGTGGATAAGCTGATCGAGATGAATGATATTGCGGTCATCCTGGCGCACCACACAGGGAAAGATAGAGCCGATGACAAAAGCTTTATGTCAGCCCGTGGGGGTAGCGTGTTCGCAGGATGGTTCGACAGTGGTGTTAAACTGGCAGGAGAAAAACCTAACGTCACTTTCTATTATGAAGCGCGGAATGCGAAAGATCCCGATGAGCACTTGGCCTACTTTGATTTTCAACTGGGTGTCTGGACCGTCAGTGATCTGGGTCGCAGACCAGTGAAGCAATTGTCTGAAGAAGATGAGGTGGCGATAGCCAGCATCGTTCTCAAAGGCATGAAGGTGGACAAATACTACAAACGTAATGAGCTTGAACTGATCGCCAAGGCTCAACTGCGTAGACACAACAAGGCGAATGGTCAGAAAGCCTGCAGGAATGCAGTTAGCTATGTGCAGGGTAACTTGGGACACAAGGTGCTGACATTCAGCCTGCCCGGTCAGGCGATGTGGCACTATCTTGCGGAGAGTACCGCAGCAAAACCATGGGAGATAGAGTGATGAGCACGATGAGAGTGATGAGCACGATGAGCACGATGACGCATTTTAAAAACTGGATGGCCGGACTGATGGGCCGTGAAAAAAATCAAGAGGTCGTAGAAAACCTTCCTCAAGAATCTCAAAAGGTAAAGAAGAAGTTGAAGCAAGCGCGGGATGCGAAGGGTAGATTCCTTTGAGTGATCCAGTAAACCCAAGTCATTACAAGCAGGGTGACATTGAATGTATCGATGCAATCAAGGCAAGCATGACCCTCGCTCAGTTCCAGGGATACCTCAAGGGTAACATCATGAAGTATCTGTGGCGCTACGAGCACAAAAGCAACAAGGGTCTTGAGGATCTCAACAAGGCGCAGTGGTATATGGACAAACTAAAAATTACAGTCAGTAAGGAGAGAAACCTATGAGCGATATACCAGAGAGATCGTCGGACGATATAGAAAACCTTGGTGTCGAGATAGCGGTAACTAGGCTGCTTGACACAACGGAGCGTATAGCAAGCTCACTTGAACGTATCGTTGCGCTAATAGAAAACAGCATAGACGAACCGGACGAGTATGACGAAGACGAAGACGGAGAGGATGAGTATGACGAAGAGGATGGTAGGTAAGTAGGTAGGTAGACTGCCCGGAGAGGGGTGAAAAAAGGAATTAAAACACGCCCTCTCAGGGCAAGATCCTAGTCAGAAGCAACAGGAAAAAAGGGATATATAAAACCTGGTGTCCCCTGGCAGACCTTGGATCATAGTAACAACAAGCATAAGCGGTGGCAAGTACAGGTGGCAAGCATGGACATAGATGAGGTGCTGGCTAGTCAGTTACAGATGGAGGTGAAGACTATGGAAAATACTTACAAGGTAAAGTTAAAGTGATTTCGAGGCAAAAGGTAGGGGCAATCGGGGCTTATTTCAAATTGCCCCATACCCCCTGTTTTGAAAATAAAGTTGAACGATATCAAGGGTTTAGGGGTAGGGGCAGTAGGGGCAGCGTTGCCCTGCCTTAACAGCGTTGCCCCCCCTTCTACAGCCCTTTAAAAATAGGTAGGGGCATAGGGGCAGTAGGGGCACTCCCTAAAGGGAGAGAACTATATATACATATTCTCTACCAACTCCTTTAGGGTGGGGGAAGAAAAAAAAAGAAAGCAAACGTCAGATTGGGAGAATGTCAGATTGGGAGAATGTAGGTGAGTGAAGTAAGACCGCAGGGTGAGAAGAAGAACCAAAACATGTTGCTAGAACCTGAGCAATTTGCAAAGCGAGGTCTGTCCAGGAGAAAGAGATTGTCGCCGAAGCAGGAGAAGTTCGTGCAACTGTTTGTTTATCATGACCTGACCAAGAAGGAGTGCGCCATACGAGCCGGGTACAAATCCCCAAGCGTGAGCGCATCAACCATGCTACATGGTGTGCAGTTCAGACATGTGCAGGATCGGATCGCGGAACTCACAGAATCCAAGCAACTTAAGTATGGGATTACTTTTGATAAGGTATCAAGAGATCTGCAGATGATTAGGGATGCAGCTTTGGAGGATGGTGCGTATGGCCCCGCAGTACAGGCAGAGATGGGCAGGGCAAAGCTGGCAGGATTGATGGTCGAGAGGAAAGAGATCAAGACAGGGACCATTGATCAGATGGATCGAGGCGAAGTCGAGGCAAGGCTAAGGAACCTGATCGAGAAGCATGAGCTGGTGAGGACAGAAACAATCGAGGTCCAGGCGGAGGACATCGAAGAGATCGAGGTTGATGAGGTTGATGAGGTTGATGAGGTTGATGAGGTTGATGAGGAGGTTGGTGAGGAGGAGGAGGGGGATGATGTTGATGTTGATGGTGAGGTTGATGAGGATGACGAAGAGGAGGAGGTTGAGGATGATGACTGATTTTGAGATTATTCATCTTCTCGCCGTGCTTGGCGGGACGATAGCAATAATCGTGCTTGGCGGAGTATTTATTATGATTCGTGACAGACAACGTGATAATGAGGATGAAGAAGATGAGTGATCGAGAAATTTTTATTATTGAGGATACTGAGACAAAGTTGATTGATGGCTATTACCTAAGAAAAAGCATGGCAGTGAAGTCTGCAGCAAGCTATGCAGAAAAAACAGGGCATCCCATGAAGGTTAAGCTAATGAAAAATATTGAGTGGATGGACAGGCAAATCACAGAAGACGGTAAGCTGCTTCATCTGGAAGATGATGTAATGATCAAGTACAGTGAGGCATACAATCAATAGAGATTAGACCTATTGAGGTGTGAGGAGGTTGAGGAGGTTGAGGATGATGAGGGCGCTATGCCCTCCACACCTCCGGCCTGAATGTATGACGCTTACGCATTCTTTTCGTCACTCTTTTCTTGCTGTCTATGGCTTGCTTTAGATAGAACATGTTGATCCGATGATGGTCAGAACAATACCGATCACCTTTCTCTTTGTTGCCCGTGCTAGTGAAGGAGTCATTGCACCATGTGCATATGTGATCCAATGGCTTGCGTGATTGGTGCAAGGTGGCTGAGTTCCACCTTAATCCACCCCGTGTTTCTTTTTTATCTTTCATTTAAAATTCTCCAGGCTTTCGCTGCAGTTTGTGGTACTACTCCGTTTCCCAACATCCTAATTCGGTCAACCCTGTCGGCACACCCATCAACCACTCGACCCACGTTGGGTTCAGACAACCAGTTGTATTTTTGGATGCGTACACCGCTCTGGCAAGTTGGTCTGTTCGATTTCTGGTTGAGCCATCGTGATTCACTGAGGTCTTCGCCATGCCGGGAGTATCTTTCCAATCTCTCGCTGACGGTGTCGGCCAAGATGTAGACTCGCTTGCGTTGGTGAGGGGCTCCGACCTCAGACGCTGAGAATATTCCCCACGTTGAGTCGTAACCATCTTCTTCCAGATCGCTGATGACAGAGGAGAGTCCAAGCGAGATGTGTCCTTCGACGTTTTCAAAGAAACATTGAACAGGTTCAATTGCGTTGATATGTTCTCTGATGTAGGGCCAGAGATGGCGGGGATCATCTTTACCCTTGCGCCTTCCCGCTGCACTGAACGGCTGGCACGGATATCCGCCAGTGATGAGGTCAACGCAGCCTCGAAAGAGATGCGCTGGGAAGGTTTTAATGTCCGTGTAAATAGGTGCGGCATCCAACTCACCCGACTCCATCTTGCTTGCCAAGTTCGCAATGGCGAAGGCTTCGATCTCCACATAAGCGAGGACTCGATGAGTGGTGCCAGTAAGGTCAAGTCCTCTCTCGATGCCACCGTATCCGCTACAAAAGCTGATGACGTTGAGGGGTCCGTTAGTTGATAGTTCTTTGGAAGTATCCACATCTATTGCCCTCCTTCTTTGTTCAGTCTGCGTTTAGCAAAAGATGCCCACACTCTGATACTGCTTGCTACTTCATCAAAGCTTTCTTGGAACGGGTACTCTTCAGCACAGTCTGCATCTTCACCGTTTTTGTTCCGGATGCATTCGGTCAAGACGTTGGCTGCATCAGCGAAGTCTTTGTACGCTTTCTTCATTAGGTCAACGTCATCCTGACCATAAATAGGAATCCCATCATCTAATTCTGACATATCATTTTCCTTTTTTAGTTTATGGTTAACCATAGTTTTAGTTGCGTAGTCTCATCAAGCTCATTCATTAAGATGTAATCAAAATGTTTTCCTATACCCTTGAGGACTTTCTTTGCGTTGGCTAAATGAATGTCAGTGGGTCGCTTGTTAGTGCTGTAAAGAAACCCACCGCTATCATTAGCCTCAGTGTCAATGATGTGTATCCGATTGCGTATCGCCTTAGACATATCCTTCATGGTGAGTTGCTCATTGACCAACGCGCCAACAAGGATGTCGAGGTAGGCAAAGTCAACTTCATCCCATGTTGGGGTGTCTATTACCCGCTCACGTATCTCTTCGTGATCATCCCAGCGTTCCCAGCATTCTGACTGACAGTATAACTTTGCAATGATGATCAGCTTACGAAAACGATCTGTCTCTACGTTGGCAGTAGCGGTGGATACTTTTTTCTTAGACCGGTGGTAGTAGTTGTCACCACCCTTGCCATCATTCTCTACACGTAGAATCTTTACGCCATCTACACATATCTGCGCGCTGAAATCATGCGTGTCATTTGAACTGCTTTTGTTGTGAATCAGTGAACGTATCTCTATGCCTTCGGCTTGCTCAGAGGCGAGGTGCGTGTTGTGGATTGAATTTTTTATCCATTTCTTATGCGTATTCATCACGCTTGCTCCCCGCTGTAGATTTCTAGGGCTTGATCAAACGCAAGGCTGTTGAGGATGATGGCATCGGGGTTTTCTTCTCGCACCATGTCTATCAAGTTTTGATCGGCGGGCTTTTTTTGCCCGTAACCTGTTTGATATATCCCGTCTTCAGTAATGAAAAGCACTTTTTTCTTGAGCGATTTCTTTAACTCTTTAGCGGTCAGCTTCTTATTAATGATGTCCCCGATTAAGATTTCAAAGGTAACGGCACAGTTGTCTTCACCTCCGAACTCGCTACCCCATTTGGGGAGGGTAGCGCAATGGGTTTCAACCTTTGCCATCACCACATCAAACTCTGCCCGTGCTTGCTTCGCGTCTTTGCCTTCCGTATATAGTGGGGTGTAATCATCAGCGCCACCATGCCCATAATTCGATGCATAGAAGGCGCGCTTGCCATCTACATATACCGTTGCCTCATAGCAATGTGTTTCGTGTGATGCGAATTCTGAATGCTTAAAGCTCTTGAGTTCTATCTTCATTGTCTTGCTCCCTTTTTTAAAGGCGTTATTGCCTTTGCGTTAAACAGTATAGTTTATAAATGAATAAAATAAAACATAAAAAATAACATGTATTTGTGTGGGTTAATCCCTCCCGCCCCCACAGACGGGGGCTGTAGGGGTTTTTTTTTGTAGTACTTGCGGCCTTGATAAAGAGAAAGGTGTTGCAGCCGTTGCAGAATTCATAAATTCTATTATGAATTCTGCAACTAGCGGGTGCTTGCGGCCTTGAGCTTGCGGCCTGACGCAGGCGCATCAGCCGGATCATCGGGATCTGCCCAGGCTGGACCAGGTTGGCCCCTTAGTGAGCGTGGTAGCTAATGTTTGGGATTGATTTGTCCCAACATGCGCGGCAATCTTTGCACTCGTTGCCTTGCTTAGGTGCTGGGCATACGTGAGAGTTAACCGGTATGGTGTTGGCGTGTACTGTTGAGGTGTTGGCGAATCGCTTAGGTGCGGGTCCGTCTACCATTGGTGCGGATACTCGGATGATTAGATTGTCTGGTAGTTTGCCTTGATGCCTTGCGACTATTTGCGCTTCACGTGTTGGTAACCAGTGCTTGCAATCAGGCGTGAGTCGGGCCACCTCTATAATCTTTTGATAGTGTTCGCTACTTTGAATGTCGCCGCTATCATGCCACCGGAAAAGTTTATCTTTGTTAATTGATCTCGCCATGTTGGCAGACCAATTTATATCTTTGATTGTTGCTAGTCTTCTGGCTTGTGCCGCCTTGACTACTGGCATGACATACATACCACGATCATAGGCGTAGCATTTTTCGCATGTTGAACCTTTAACCTTGCGAAGTTTGCCGCCCACCTTACAAGCTTGGGCCGGTAGACCATAAGACTTGCTTGGCATCTTTGACGCGTTGGATAACCCGCCTACTAACTGCCTTGCTTCTGATACTTTCATTGTGCTATTCCCTTTTTTTGTAGAGCGTTTATTGTATCAAATCCCTGGGGTATTTACTAACGCCACCGCATAGCTATAGGGGTGTGATGCTTGCGGCCTTATGCTTGCGGCCTTATGCTTGCGGTCGGGATTCTGACCAGGCACCAGGCAAAAAAAAGGGAGAACTCTCGTTCTCCCTGCATATCTATTTCTTTTTTTAAGATGGGGGCTCTCGCCCCCGTTAAGTTTTACACTTCACTAATTGCATGACGTTTTAATAAACAAGCTTGTTTATCAGTGTATCTGCCGAATCTTTCCAGTTCTTGGATAAACTTAGTGCCCCACATGCCTTGCATTATTAATCGCTGGTCGTCTGACAACAGCGTGAAAGCTTCATGGCATCGTTCTGTTGCAGATGCGATGTCATATGCGCCATCAACTTTATTCAATCCGCTTTCTACTAATTGTTCCTGATATGTTCGTTTACTCATCTTGATTTCCCTTTTAATCCTACCGGAGTTGGCAGGGAAAAGCGGGAACTAGTCCCGCTTTGCTCTGCTAACAATTAAACTCGTTTGATGTTACTGATCACAATCGTGCCAGCTCTAGGTTTAGACTCTGGTGATCGCCACTTGGCGGATGCGCTGAGACCACGATAGGTGAATGACATGCATTCGCCATCCTGTTTGAATTCTAAACCTTTTGTGATAATCCGAACAGTTCGTAAAACAATCTTGCCCTCTCGATAATCGAGTGAAGGTCGCGCCGCTTCTTTGAACCTTTTCTGATAACTCGCAACGATCTTGGTTGCTGCTACAAACTCAGGGTTGTTCGTTATCTTAAGCGCTTGGAAATAAGCGCCAGCTGTATTCCTTTTTGTGAGTGACATCATTTCTCTTTTCCTTTTTTCCTTATCAGTATTGATAAGATGTGAATATTATACCAAAAATATAACGTTACCGCAATACTATATAACTGTGCATTCATACAGTACTCTTTTGCTAAACAGTCTTTTTCTTTTGACTGTGTCTTCCCAGGGCAACAATGCCCTAAACTTTTTCAGGTTCCCTAGGGGTCAGGTCTTGAATTTTTGAGATCTTGATAAG
>Ga0308019_10001073_pt1 | contig 16811 bp, 18 predicted proteins | sample Neamet284_FD_203135 | JGI IMG/M metagenome (GOLD analysis project Ga0308019, IMG submission 203135) | Marine microbial communities from water near the shore, Antarctic Ocean - #284 | ecosystem: Environmental > Aquatic > Marine > Unclassified | place: Southern Ocean | collected 2014-10-01 | reverse complement strand
AATGAATATAATACTAAAGAATGTTATCCTCCAAAAGATCTAATATTCTCAGCATTTAACAAGTGTAAACTTGATGAAATAAAGGTAGTAATTATAGGTCAAGACCCGTATCATGGAACAAATCAAGCTAATGGACTTTGTTTTTCAGTAAAATCGGGAATGAATATTCCACCATCATTATTGAATATTTTCAAAGAAATCAATTCAAGTTTTGATATCAGATCAAAAAGTGATCTAAGCGATTGGGCGGATCAAGGTGTTTTACTTTTAAACTCTATTTTAACTGTAGAAAAAGGTTTTCCGGGAAGTCATTCTAATAAGGGATGGGAAGAATTTACTCAAAATGTAATTAAGTTAGTTTCAGAGAGAAAAAAAAATATTGTTTTTATGTTATGGGGAGGATATGCTAAAAAGAAGGAATCATTAATTGATTCTAGTAATCACTTAATACTCAAGTCTGGTCACCCTTCTCCAATGAGTGCCAACAGAGGATATTGGTTTGGTAATAAACATTTTTCTAAGTGTAATAACTATTTAGAAGAAAATGGAATAAAGGGTGTTTTTTGGAGTTGATTAAAAATTCAATATATTTAAACAAAATCCTTATCATATGACATTAACTACAACAGAAACTATTCCAAATAAAAATATTATTGAAGCTTTAGGAATAGCTAGAGGATCAACTGTAAGAGCTAGAAATGTTGGTAGAGATATTTTTGCAAGTTTTAAGAATTTAATAGGGGGGGAGATAGAAGAGTACACTAAACTTCAGGCTGATTCTAGGGAACAAGCACTTTCTAGAATGATTAGTGATGCTGAAAAGTTAGGAGCTAATGCGATAGTCAACGTTAGATTTATGACCTCCGTAATTACGCAAGGAGCATCTGAAGTTTTAGCTTATGGAACAGCAGTTAAAGTTAATTAATTATGAGTTTTTGTATAATATTTTGTGCAGGTGCAGTTATTCTTTTAATTGCTGCAATTTTCAATAGAATTTCTAAATCTAAAAGTGAAAATTTCAAAAAGAGAGATAACTAATCACATTCTAATTAGGATGTTTTGGTAAAACTTTATTATATTAATAAAAAAAATAAATGAAAAAATTCTTTCAATTTTCTGAATCAATAAATGGTACAACATATTTTTTAAGATGTTTATTCTCTATTGTATTGTCAATACCTTTTTTTATAATATTAATGTTATTCTTAGGGATTTCTACATCAGAATATGCAGAAATAGATTTTCAAAATCCTGAATCTTTTGATCAACAAGCTTTTCAAGAAAAGATTGAATCTAACCCAGAAGAATATTTAGAAGCACTGAAAAATACTTTTACTACATTTTGGGTCATTTCAATAATAATATCTTTAATTCCAGCTATATGGTTTGGAATAGCCACTTATTACAAAAGAGTAGCTGCATTATTTGTAGAGTCTAAAGACAAAATATTTGCTGGCTTAATAGCTTTTGAAATTTTAGCAGACTATATTGTTTTTGAATATGGGTGGGGAAGTGAAAGCATTATCGGAAGTTTCTTTGCTTTGGCAACTTTATTAATATTTGTTTATATGGTTTTTCAAAATTCTGGAATAGAAGAACACGAAGGTTAACCACCTATTCTTTTTACTGAGTGCCCTAATTCTATTAGAATTGAAGTTATTTTATCTCTGTGTTCACCTTGAATTATTATTTCACTATCCTTAACTGATCCACCAACTCCGCATTTATTTTTCAGGAGTTTTGCTAAATCTTTAATTTTATCCTTAGACCCTTTAAATCCTTTTAATACAGTTACTGGTTTTCCTGCCCTTCCTTTTTTACTATAGTGGGCTTCTAAGAACTGTTTAGGATCTTTTTTAATTTTAGGAGCAACAGAGTTGTTTATTGATAATTCTTGAGGATTGATCAAAGACTTTAAATCTGAAAGAGAAGAGAGTTTTTTCATTCTTTTTTCATAACCCCAATGTCAATCAGCCTATTAATTAAAAAATCATGAGCAGAAGTATCTTTATAGTTTTTAGGATTTTCTTTATCTATACAATTCTCAAGCACATTTAGCTTCATAGTACCAATTGGATGTAAAAAAAACGGAATTGAATACCTTGATTTACTCCAGTATTCTTTTGGAGGATTCACAACTCTATGAATTGTAGACTTTAACTTATTATTTGTATACCTAGATAACATATCTCCTACATTAACTACAATTTCATCTTCTTCAGCAATAGCATCAATCCATACACCTTTATTGTTCTTTACTTGTAAACCTTTTCCATGAGCACCCATCAATAAAGTAATTAAATTAATATCTCCGTGAGCTGCAGCTCTTACCGCATCATTAGGTTCTTTTTTAATAGGAGGGTAGTGGATAGGTCTAAGAATACTGTTTCCCTTATTAACAAATTTATCAAAGTGATCTTCTTCAAGTTCTAAGAATAAAGCAATAGCTCTAAGTACGTATATTCCTGTTTTTTCAAGAGATCTATAAGTAGATTTTCCTATGGAGTTGAATTCTGGAACCTCATTTACATAAGGATTTTTAGGGTAATTATAATCTTTATCATTTTCATCGATATATTGTCCAAAATGCCAAAACTCTTTTAAATCTCCTTCTTTTTTACCCTTTGCATGTTCCTTTCCAAAGGAAGTATACCCTCTTTGCCCTTCGAATCCATCAAACTCATAATTATTTTTAACATCAGATGGTAAATCAAAAAATGTTTTTATTTGATCATATAGATCATCAACATTTTTTTTAGATAAAAAGTGACCTTTTAAAGAGAGGAAACCTATTTCCTGATAAGCCTTTCCAACTTTTTTTACAAAAGCATCTTTCAACTCTTTATCATTAGATAAGAAATCTGATAAATCGACTGAAGGTATATTAGTCATATTTAAATAAACTTATTAATATCAGTGAATTCAAGGTCAAAAGCATCTGCTACAGCTTTGTAGACAATTTTACCATTTATTATATTAAGACCAAGTTTAAGTGAATTATCTTCATTACAAGCTTTTTTCCAACCCTTGTTTGCAATTGATAAACCTCTACTTATTGTAGCGTTCGTTAAAGCTTCTGTAGAAGTTACAGGAACTGCACCAGGCATGTTAGCAACACTATAATGTAAAACATCATCAATTATGTAAGTGGGGTTTTCATGTGTAGTAGGGTGGGTGGTTTCAAAACATCCTCCTTGATCAACAGCAACATCTACTAAAACAGTACCTGGCTGTAAATCTTTAAGCATAGCTTTTGTTATTAAATTAGGAGCTTTAGCTCCAGGAATTAATACTGCTCCAATAATAAGGTGAGCATTCTTTATAGCCTGTGATATATTATAAAGACTAGAAAACTGAGTATTAACATTACTTGGCATAGTATCATCTAGATACCTTAATCTATCTAGGCTAATATCAAATATTGTAACATTAGCTCCTAAACCAGCAGCCATTTTAGCAGCTTGACTTCCAACTACTCCGCCCCCTAAAATAATAACATTAGCAGGCTTTACACCAGGAACTCCTCCTAGTAAAATTCCATAGCCGTTTTGAGGTTTTTCTAAATATTTTGCACCTTGTTGTGTTGCCATTCTACCAGCAACTTCAGACATTGGTGTTAATAGAGGAAGTGTTAAGTCTTTGTTTTGGACAGTTTCATAAGCAATACAAATACTATTACTTAAAATCATAGCTTTAGTAAGTTCTTCTGAGGAAGCAAAATGGAAATATGTGTATATAATTTGATTTTCTTTTATCAAACTATATTCTTTTTTTAAAGGCTCTTTAACCTTAACTATCATTTCAGAAATAGAATAAACATCTTCAATAGTATTACAAATTTTAGCACCTACTGTTACATAATCAGAATCAGGATATCCACTACCTAATCCTGCACTTTTTTGAACGTAAACTTGATGACCTTTATTTATAAAAGAATTCACACCCGACGGAGTCATTCCAACTCTGAATTCATTGTTTTTTATCTCTTTAGGGATACCTACTATCATTGCTTAGTATTAATAATTAATGCATAGTTAATTACAATTATTTAATTTACAAAATACTTTATATATCAAAGTGTTAAATTATTCAAATAAACTAATATCGATACTAGGGAAAAGTTTTGAAGCATTCTTATAATATAACTTCTTAAGTACTTCGTCGGGGAGGTTTAGACCATACATTTTCCAAAGACCATGTCTTTTTCTGTAATAGTCAAAATATTCATCTTTTGATTCAAGAACTCTAAAATAAACATCAAATTCAGATTTTTTATATGTGTCTTTTCCAAACATAATTCTGTCTTGGTAATCAATAAAAAATTGTCTTGCTCTTCTTGGTTGTCTTCCAAGTTCTCCGATAACAGCTCCAATTTCAGTATAAACATTTGGCAAACTATCTAAGTGCTTTTCTAATTCATCAAGATTATTAGCCATCCATCCCATATGTGCATTAATAAATATAGTATTAGGATGATTTTTAAACATATTAGACTGCTCTTTCATAACAGTGTTAAACGAAGGGTATTTTTCTGATGGTCTAAAACTACCTGGCTTTTGTCTTGCATGTAACCACCTTTCATTGAACTTATCAATTGGATCAAAGAAAGGGGAGGGCTCTCCAGAATGAATTAAGACAGGAATATTTAATTCGCCACAAGCATTCCATATTGGAGATAACCTTGGATCATCAACTTTAACTCTGTTGCCTTTGGAATCTTTTAGGTTTAACCCTAAATTTTTATAAATTTTTAATCCGATAGCACCTTGTTTAACAGCATCTTTTAATATATCTACAGACGATTGGGCAAAATCTTCATCATCAATTTTATTTAAATTTAGATTGACAAATAGTCCAAACCTGTTAGGAAAATTCTCTTTAACATTATCTAATGATTTTGAAAGATTTAAATCCATTAAAGATTGATTACCAGAGAAAGTCGCAAAACCTGAACCACTTAAGTTTATCATGTAACCCATATTCAGACTGTCCATTTCTTCAACAAGACCAGACAAATCAGATAATGGCATATTCCACTGATGACTATGAACATCAACAAATGGATATTTGGATTTTTTTATTGGATTTTCCTCTACAATTAATGATGATACAGGTGAATAAACCTCAATATCCATTAAATTGTTTTTCTTCTGGACTTTATCTATTACAAAATAAGATACACCACTAACTATTAGAATAAGTAATAAAATAAAAAATAAAAATAAAGTAGTTTTTAAGAAATTTTTAAATGAAAACAACTTCATTTTACTTAAAAGGCATTAGTACTTGTGATAAGTCCCACCTTAACCTTATTGAAGACCCTATAGAGTCAGTCACAAAGTCTATTGTTAATTGTTCTATAGATTCATCTAAAGAAGTTACAGGAACGTTAAAAGTAAATATATCATCTGAAGCATCTGGTTGATATATTCCAAAAAAACCGTTGTCAGAGTTGATTGCAACTTCCCAAGAGTTTAATCCTGGTGTTGTATAAAGTGAGTATTCACCAGCGGCTAATATGTTATCATTTAAATTTAACTCAGAACTAGTTTTTATTATTGTATGTCTGTTAGCTCCGGTTCTCCAGTACTGATTATACGGAACTAAAGCTCCATCTGACTCTTCTCCAAAGATTAGTCTATCTTTTTTATATGGGCGACTGTAAGTTATAGTTATATCTTTTCCGTTTTCTACAAAACTAGATGTGTCTAAAGGACTTGCTTGTGGAGTTAATGTTAAATACAAATAACCACCAACAACAATTATTAAAATTGAAGAGATAGAGTAGACTAGGATTTTTTTCATAATTAATATGTTTTAGTTATTAAATAATTCGATTTAACATAATATAAATTATAGTTCAATTATATTATTTCTTCTTAACCTTCACAGCATTCATTCCTTTAGCTCCTTTCATTATATCAAACTCAACTTTATCACCCTCTGTAATTTCATCAATACATTCACTAATATGAACAAAATATTTTTCTTGACTTTCTGGGTCAATTATAAAACCAAAACCCTTTGAATGATCAAAGAAGTTTACTTTACCAATAAAACCATCCGTCTTAACATCTTCACGTTTCGGAACTCCTAAAACGATACTACTTGCTAAAATTTTCTTTTTTTCTGAGGGATCTGGCTTAGTATCTGTAAAATTCCCGTTGTAATCAACATAAACAAACTCGTTTGTGACAAGATCTCCACTTTCTTTAGCTTCTTTACGAGCTAACATTTTCTTCAATTTATCCTCACGTTTCTTTTTACGCTTTTTTTCCTTTTCTAGTTTATTAAATGTTTGTTGTGATTTAGCCATATATATTATTATATTTTTAGAATGGTAAAAATACTTATTTTATTAATATGTTTGTAGATATTGATCATGAATAATAAATTCAAAGTAAATAATGTAATTATGTTGCTGATATGCTTTATATCTACAACGTGCTTTACTTACAGTCAAATTAGCGATTCTATATCAGAAAAAGACTCTATTTCAACCCAAAAAACATTCCCTCTAAAATATTACAAGAATTTTGGTCCTCCATATTATCCGGAAATAAAACTTACAGAAGAAGATTCATTAAGCTGGCCGATAGTCTTCGATCTTTCAGTTAATTTTAAAGACATAAAAGATTTAGATGTCAATAATAATTTTTTTACTGGAAAGTTTGGTTTCAATACTTATTCTAAATATGGTTTTGAATATATAACTGCGGAAGGCGAAGATCTTTCATATATATTTAGGCACACTGATTGGGTTGCAGCTATTCTTAATGAAAATGAAGAAAGGTTAATAGGTGAACTAATTGAATCGGATAGAAGTGGTCTTTATAAATACTACTCATCAGCCTTAAATGGAGAACCCGACTCTGTTGAAGATAATGTCTCAAATGCACAATCTTTATATGAAGGAAAGTTCTCTAGAACTTATTTATATATTGAAAATGAATTTGACCACAAATGGGATCTTGGTAGTTATCCATTTGATACTCAAAAATTAATATTTGAATTTAATACATTATTAGATACATCACTTGTGACTATCGTTCCAAGTAAAAAATTCGTTAGTACTTTTGAATCTAACATGAAAAACCTAACTGCAGGTTATAAAATCACTGATGTTACATACAGAAATACTTATAAGTCAAATCCAAGTGAAATACTTCAAATTACACCTAATTTTAAAAGACCTGAAATAACCCAAACTTTATTAGTAGAATTAAATGTAGAAAGAGAAGGAACTGTTTTGTTTTTTAAAATTTTTACAGGTGGAATCCTTTCATTTTTTATATCCTGTATGGTATTTCTTATTCCTTTAAAAGAATTAGAGTCAAGAATTAACTTAGGGGTTGGTGGAATTTTTGGGGCAATTGGAAGCAGTGCATTTGTATACGATATTCTTCCTGTTGTTAATGTTTTTACAAAGGCAGATGCTGTAAATAATTTAATCATAGTAATGGTAGTTTTCAATATTCTTGTTCTTCTTTTACAACAAATGACATTCCAAAGGGTTAATATTGAAGGGAAGTACATGTACGAATCTAAGGAGGTTAAGTATTTTAAAAGACTTCAAAGCAGTAATTATTCATTTTTCTTTTCAATAGCTATATTTTCAACTGTACTAATAGGTATTATAATATGGTAAGTTATTTGAGTTAGAGAAATCTTATAATTAAGATCTTATATTATTTATTTTCAAGTTTTAAAACACCCTTAATCCACTACTTAGTTTAAATCCTTTTTTGCAAATCAGAATTAAGTAATAAAATAACATATCTGCTCCTTTATTTAGAACCAAACCATTGTTCTAGTCTTTTGGATTCCATAATTAATCTTATCGTCTCCACTCCTACTTTTTTAACTATTTTCATTAAACTCAAACCATCTGAAAAGTCAATTTTTAAAATTGTTTTTTGGAAATTTTATCTAATAATTTATATTAGAAGATGCTTTGAATTGATCCTTATTATTATCAATATTAACACCATACTTTTTAATAAAATTATCAAATCTTCGTTCAATCTTCCTGAACTTTAAATAACAATTTTAATAGTCTGCATCATAAATTTTTTAATAAAAAAAAACTCGCTTAAACTAACAAATGAGTAAAAAAAAACCCATTTGAATTAACAAACGGGTTTATATAATAATAAAACAATATCATCACATCACAAGTTTGTGTATATATAAATGACGATGTATGTTATGAGTAAAACTCATGTTAAGTTGCAAGTTTATATAATATTATTGATTTCCTAAAATTATTGGTAAACCATCTTTTGAACTTCCTATAACGATTACTTTAGTGTTAGGAGATGCAGCTAATTTTGTTGTAGCCTCTATTCCTTTATCTTTTAAAATATTAGTTGTTAAAGATGAGTTTAATATTCTGTTCGCATCTGCTTTACCTTTAGCATCAATTCTAACTTTTTCTGCTTCTTTTCTAGCAGATTCAAGTTTAAACTCATATTCAAGAGACATTTGTTCTTGACTAAGCTTTCTTTCAATTGCTTGCTTAATAGTTGTAGGAAGAGTTACATCTCTAACTAGAACAGCATTAATCTGAACATATTGATCTTGCACACCTTCTTTAAGTTCCTCGTATATTTCGTCTTGAATAGCATCTCTTTTAGTAGAGTATAACTGTTCTGGAGTGTATCTTCCAACAACACTTCTTGCTACTGCTCTAATCGATGGTACAAGAACTATATCTAAATAATTAGTTCCTTTAGTTTGGTGAAGTAAACCTAACTTGTTTGCTTGAGGTTGATACAATACAGAAACATCTAATGAAATTTCCAAACCGTTTGAAGACAATACCTGCATTTGACTTTCAAAAACTTCCTGTTGTTTTACATTGTATACATACACTTTATTCCAAGGAAGAATGAAGTTAAGACCTTCTCCCATCGGTTCTTGATCTGTAACAACACCTCCACCAAGAGTTTTAAATAATACTCCCGCTTCACCATAACCAATATTTACTACTGATTTCATAACACCAATAAACATTAGCATTATTATTATTACAAGAGGCAATCCAATTTTGTTTAATTTATCCATTTTTTTAATATTTAATTATTTATGTTAACATGCCGCCATCGACATTAATTACTTGTCCGGTTATAAAGGTAGAAAGATCAGAAGAAAGAAACAAACAAAGATTGGCTACATCTTCAGGCTTACCCCCTCTTTTTAATGGGATACCTTGAATCCAATTATCTACAATATCTTGATTTAATTTTGAAGTCATTTCGGTTTCTATAAATCCAGGTGCCACTACATTAGATCTAACGTTTCTAGAGCCCAACTCTAACGCTATAGATTTTGAAAACCCAATAATACCAGCTTTTGAAGCAGCATAATTAGACTGCCCTGCATTTCCTTTGACACCTACAATTGAGCTAATATTTATAATACTTCCAGATCTTTTTTTAAGAAAAATCTTTTGAGTTGCCTTAACCATATTAAAAACTGACTTTAAATTAACTTCAATAACTTTATCGAAGTCATTTTCACTCATTCTCAATAAAAGATTATCTTTTGTTATACCTGCGTTATTTATTAAAACATCAAATGTTTCGAAATCTTTTAAAATATTATTTACAAGTTCCTGTGATTCGTCAAAACTAGCTGCGTTACTTTTGTAAGCTTTGCATTTAACTCCTAAATCAATTATTTCAGAAACAAGCTTCTTGGCTGAATCCACGGATTGACTATAAGTGAAAGCAATATTAGCACCATGACTAGCTAAAACAAGAGCAATACCCCTCCCTATACCTCTACTAGCACCAGTAACAATAACCGTTTTACCTTCTAATAAACTCATTAAGTAAATTTAGTAATTTATAGCATAACCTCTGCTACTTTTTTTCCAATTTCTGCAGGAGAATCTACAACGTGAATACCACATTCTCTCATAACTTTCTTTTTAGCTTCAGCTGTATCTTCAGCGCCTCCAACTATTGCACCAGCATGACCCATAGTTCTACCTTTAGGAGCTGTTTCACCAGCAATAAACCCAATTATAGGTTTAGAGTTACCATTTGCTTTTACCCAAAGGGCAGCATCTGTTTCTAGTTGACCACCAATTTCACCAATCATTACTATACAATCAGTTTCAGGATCATCCATAAATAATTTTATAGCATCCTTAGTGGTTGTACCAATTATAGGATCACCACCAATACCAATAGCAGTTGATATTCCAAAACCTTGTTTAACAACTTGATCTGCAGCTTCATAGGTCAGAGTACCAGATTTTGAAACAACACCAACTTTTCCTTTTTTGAAAACAAAACCTGGCATAATACCAACTTTAGCTTCATTAGGAGTGATTATTCCAGGGCAGTTAGGTCCAATTAAAGTACAGTCTTTGTTTTTAATATATTGACTAACCTTAGCCATGTCAGCGATAGGAATCCCTTCAGTAATTGCAATTATTGTTTTAATGCCTGAATCAGCTGATTCCATAATTGCATCTGCTGCGAAACCAGCAGGAACAAAAATAATTGATGTATTTGCATTTACTACATCAACAGCCTCTTTGACTGTATTGAAAACTGGCTTTCCTAAATGTTCTTTACCTCCTTTACCAGGGGTAACCCCACCTACAATATTTGTTCCATAGGCAATCATTTGTTCTGCATGAAAAGTTCCTTCACCACCAGTAAAACCTTGTACAACAACCTTAGAGTCCTTGTTTACTAATATGCTCATAAAATATATTTAATTTTTTACTCTTTCTAAGTATGAACCTTTTTCAGGATCGATTTTAATTGAATCTCCTTCATTTATAAATAAAGGGACATTAATTGTAGCTCCTGTTTGTAAAGTAGCAGGTTTCGTTGCGTTAGTAGCTGTATTACCCTTAAGGCCAGGTTCTGTAGCTGAAACTTCTAGTATTACACTTTGAGGCATTTCTACCGAAAGACTAGAACCGTCTTCAGTATTTGTCAAAACGGTAACAATCTCCCCTTCTTTTAAAAACTGATATGAATCCAATAAATTTTCTTCAAGAGTAATTTGATTATAATCATCAACATTCATGAAATGATAAGTAAGACCATCCTTATATAAAAATTGAAATTTTTTAGTCTCTACTCTTACTTCATCAATTTTATGACCTGCTGAAAAAGTATTATCAATGACCTTTCCATTTGTAACACTTTTGAGTTTTGTTCTGACAAATGCAGGACCTTTACCTGGTTTAACATGAAGAAACTCTATTACCTTAAATATGTCGTTGCTGTAATTTATACAAAGACCTTTTCTAATATCTGATGAACTTGCCATGGTTTTTTAATTTTTAAAATATCCTTTCATAATCCCTCTTTGAGAATTTTTTATAAATAATATTATTTCATCTCTTTCTTTGGTTGCTTCCATTTCAGCTTCCATAATATTGACAGCCTGAGTGTTATTATATTTTTTTTGGTAGAGTGTTCTGTAAATTGATTGAATCTGCATTATCACCTTACTATCAAAACCTCTTCTTCTTAATCCAACTGAATTAATTCCAACATATGAAATTGGTTCCCTTGCAGCCTTTACAAAAGGAGGAATGTCTTTTCTAACAAGGGATCCCCCTGCTACAAAAGCATGATTTCCTATTGAACAAAATTGATGAACAGCTACCATTCCTGCTAATATTACATGAGAACCTACGTTAACATGACCAGCAAGAGTTGAATTGTTTGAAAAAATACTATTATCTCCAACAATACAGTCGTGAGCTATATGACAATAAGCCATTATTAAGCAGTTTTTCCCAACTATAGTTCTATTTCTATCTGTGGTTCCTCTGTTAATTGTTACACACTCTCTAATAATAGTGTTATCTCCGATAACAGCTGTAGTATCCTCACCATCAAACTTTAAATCTTGTGGAACTGCAGAGATAACAGAACCTGGAAATATTGAACAATTTTTTCCAATCCTAGCACCACTCATAATAGTTACATTAGAACCTATCCATGTTCCTTGACCTATTACAACATTACTTTCAATCGATGTAAAAGGCTCTATAACTACGTTTTTTGCTATTCTAGCATCTGGATGAATATGTGATAGTGGTTGATACATTTATGCTTCTGTTTTTCTTATTATTTTTGCCAATAATTCTGCTTCACTAGTCATTTTTCCATCAACAAACGCCTGTCCTTTCATATGACATATACCTCTTCTAATAGGAGATAATAATTCTAATTTAAATATTAAAGTATCTCCAGGAACTACAGGATATTTAAATTTAACATTATCAATTTTAGCTAAAAAAGTTAAGTAATTTTCTGGATCAGGAAGTGTACTCATTATAAGAACACCACCAGCCTGAGCCATAGCTTCAATCTGTAAAACTCCTGGCATTATTGGCTTTCCAGGAAAATGTCCCTGAAAAAAATATTCATTTATTGTAACATTTTTAAGTCCTATTACATGGTTTTTAGAACTTTCTAAAATTTTATCAACTAGTAAAAAAGGAGGGCGATGTGGAAGAGTTTTCATTATCTGATTAACATCCATAACTGGAGGCTTAGACAAGTCAACTTGAGGAGCTATATTTCTTTTTTCATTTTTAATAATATTTGCTAAATGTTTTGCAAACATTGTATTTACATAATGACCAGGTTTATTAGCTATAACTTTTCCTTTTATTCTTGTTCCTATTAAGGCTAAATCTCCAATTACATCTAAAAGTTTATGCCTTGCTGCTTCATTAGGATAATGAAGTGTAAGATTGTCTAATATACCATTTGGTTGAACTGAAATTTCTTTTTTATTGAAGGCCTTCTTCAACTTATTCATTGTTTTATTTGAAAGCTCTTTGTCAACATAAACAATTGCATTATTTAAATCTCCACCTTTAATTAATCCATTCTCTAAAAGCATTTCTATTTCATGTAAAAAACTAAAAGTTCTAGCATCAGCAAAGTCAGTTTTAAAATCCTTTAAACTTTTCATGGTGGCATTTTGAGTGCCTAAAATTTTAGTCTCAAAATCTACCATCGCTGTAACCTCGTAAGATTTAGAAGGAATTACAGTAATGTCACTTCCTGATTTTTCATCATAATAAGAAATAACATCTTTAACTATATATTCTTTTCTATCATCCTTTTGTTCTGCAATTCCTGCTTTAATTAAGGCTTCTACAAAAAACTTTGATGAACCATCTAAAATCGGAGGCTCTGAAGCATCAATTTCTATTAATACATTATCAATTTCAAGACCAACTAAGGCAGCTAAAACATGTTCTGAAGTTTGAATAGTAACTCCCTCTTTTTCTAAAGTAGTTCCTCTGTCTGTACTAACAACATAACTTATATCAGCTTCAATAATGGGTTTATTAGATAAATCTGTTCTACAAAATGCATAACCAAAATTTTCTTTGGCAGGTTTAAAAGTTAATATCACTTCGTTACCAGAATGAATACCAACACCTTTTAAAGAAACCGGTTTAAGAATAGTTTGTTGTTTAGACATTTTTTTCGGATTTAAATATTTTATCTAAAGATTTAATAACTGATGGAAGGTTCTTGAAATGAACATATGATTTACTGTAATCTCTATAGTTTATAGCAGGATATCCCATAACAGAAGAATCCGACTTAATGTTTTTAAAGACAGCTGAAGCAGCTTGAATCATCACTCTATCTCCTATTTTTAAATGGCCCGAGATTCCAGCCTGACCACCAATCATACAATTTTTACCAATGATCGAAGATCCTGCAATACCAACTAGTCCTGCAATTACTGTATTATCTCCAATTTCTACATTATGAGCAACTTGGACAAGGTTGTCAATTTTAACACCTTTTTTTATAATTGTCGAACCAAGTGTAGCTCTATCAATTGTACAACTAGCGCCTAACTCCACGTTATCTTCTAAAATAACATTACCATTGTGAATAACCTTTATTTGATTACCATTTTTATCTAAATTAAATCCAAACCCATCAGAACCAATAACAGTATTAGCATGAACTATACAGTCATTGCCTATAATGCTATTATCATATATTTTTACACCTGAAAATATTATTGTGTTATTGCCAATAGAGACATTTTCACCAATAAAAACTTGTGAGTGTATTTTAACGTTTTTACCTAAAACAGAATTTTCTTTACACACAGAATAAGCACCCATATAAAGGTCTTCTTCGTATTTAACGGTATCTGAAATAGAAGAATTTTTATCGATACCAGACAGAATTCTTTTATTACTGTTAAAGTATTTTAGTAATAGTGCAAAAGCTTCATTTGGATCTTCAACTCTAATTAAAGTATTTGTAATAGATTGGTCTAAAACTAAAGCTTTACTTACTATAATAATAGAAGATTCAGATGTGTATAAAAAATTATTGTATTTAGAGTTACCCAAAAAAGTTATAGAACCCTTCTCTCCACTTTCTATTTTAGAAAGTTTATGAATTGAAATTTGATCATTCCCCTCTACTTCACCATTAACAATTTCAGCTATCTGATATGCTTTTAACTTCATCGTCGCAAAAGTATGAAAAATCAATTAATTCATTTACAATACTTAAACTATATTAATATGTGTTTCAAAATATGTTTAAATTTGAAGTAATTTAATTATTTATGATAAAACTATTATGGGTAGATGATGAAATTGATCATTTTAAATCACATATTCTTTTTTTAAAAAATAAAGGCTACGAAACAGAATCATGTTTGAGTGGCCAGGAAGCTATTAATTTAATCAATTCAAATTCTTATGATGCAATTCTAATTGATCAAAACATGCCTGGTCTTTCTGGGATTGAAACATTAGATATAATTAAAAAAGAACAAGCATTGACGCCTGTAATTATGATCACTCAAAACTCTGATGAGTTTACTGTAGATGAGGCTTTGGGCTTGAAAGTAAATGACTATCTAATCAAACCTTTAAATCCTAATCAAGTACTGCTGTCTCTAATTAAAATTTTTAAAAATACTGAGTTAGTTAACAATAAAACCTCTTCAAACTATCAAAAAAACTATCAAAAAATAAATCATGATATTAATTATTGTAGTTCAATAAAACAGTGGGCAGAGATCTACAAAACTCTTACTTATTGGGAAATTGAAATCAGTCAAATTGATAATGATGATGTTTATGAAATTTTACAATCTCAAAAAAAAGAAGCAAACAAAGAGTTTGGAAAATTTATTGATCAAGAATATGAAAATATTTTATCAGATAATCAAATTGAGTTGTCACACACCTTATTTAAAAATAAAATTTATCCAGAATTAAATTCACAAACACCCACGTTAATGGTATTAATTGATAATTTTAGATATGATCAATGGAAATCTTTAGAACCAGATATCTCAAAAGGTTGTGAAATTTCTTCTAATGAAATATACTCTTCCATAATACCAACTACTACACAGTACTCGAGAAATTCTATTTTCTCAGGACTTTCGCCAGTTGAAATTAACAAGGAATATCCTAAGTTGTGGAAAACTGAAAATCAAGATGGAGGAAAAAATTTATTTGAATCTCAACTAATAAAAGATCAACTAAAACGATTAAATAAAGAAATCTCTTATAGTTATGATAAAGTGACTAACTCTAATGAAGGAACGAAGTTTTATGAAAAATTAAACAATAAAAGACAAAACAACTTAAGTGTCCTGGTATACAATTTTGTTGATATGATTTCTCATGCAAAAAAAGATGTAAGTTTTATAAAAGAGTTAGCTAAAAATGACAAAGCTTACAGGAGTTTAACTTTAAGCTGGTATAACAACTCTAATCTTAAGAAAATAATTGAACGAGCTAAAGAAATAGGCTTTAAAATAATTATTACAACTGACCACGGTACTATTAACGTAAGCACTCCTTGTTTAGTTTCAGGTGACAAAGAGATATCTAATAATTTACGTTACAAAACCTCTAAAAGAATAAATTCTGAATCTAAAGATGTTATAAGTTTAAGCGAGCCTTCAAAGTTCTTATTACCATCAAATCATCTAAGTAGTTGTTATATATTTGCTAAAGAAAATACATATTTTGTATACTCTAATAATTATAATAATTATGTCAAAATGTTTAAAAATACCTATCAACATGGCGGAGTTTCTTTAGAAGAAATGTTAGTGCCATTTGTAATAATTAATCCCAAGTAGAAAGTGGAGTTTGAATATAATTTAGACAATCTAAAAAAGGCAAGTCAATTTATTTTGAATAATTCGAAAAGTAATATATTACTTTTTAGTGGAGTTGTCGGCGCAGGTAAAACTACCCTTATAAAACAATTATGTAAAGACTTAGGAGTTTTAGATGTTGTAAACAGTCCGTCATATAGTATAATAAATGAATACAAAACTGAAGAAAAACCAGTTTTTCACATGGACCTATTTAGACTTAAAAAAGAAGAATTAAATAATTTAGGACTAATTGACTATTTAACAGGTGAAAACAAAACAATAATTGAATGGCCTGAAATAATAATAAATGAATTAGATGAAAGTTATTGTTATATTAAAATAGACTACAATAAAGATAATATGAGGAAATTGAAATTAATTAATACAATATGAGTTTTTTAAAACGATTATATTATTTTCTATTTGGAACAACAATAGGGGTAATTATTTTAATGTTCGTTCTAGATAAAAAGGAAAGCACTTTCAATTACGGACTAGACAAAAGAGTACTCAACGACATATATAAAAAGGAATGGGTTTTTTTATCAAAAAATGACACTATAATACAAGACAAAAAAATATTTTTTAAGACATTTGATGTTAATTTCTCTCAAAGCAATGTAGAATTAGATTCTTGTAAAATTTATATA
>Ga0308019_10001072_pt1 | contig 16833 bp, 15 predicted proteins | sample Neamet284_FD_203135 | JGI IMG/M metagenome (GOLD analysis project Ga0308019, IMG submission 203135) | Marine microbial communities from water near the shore, Antarctic Ocean - #284 | ecosystem: Environmental > Aquatic > Marine > Unclassified | place: Southern Ocean | collected 2014-10-01 | reverse complement strand
AGATCTGAATTTGTTAAAAATGGAATTTTTAAAAGTATATTATTTTTAGGATGGATAACGATTCCAATATGGATATTATTTTTACCATATGGAATGTGGAAATATTTCAAAAAATTAAATTTTAACAAAAGTGCATTATTATTATTTTCAGTAACACTAATTTTACCTGCAATATACGCATATTCAAGGGACATACCAGAAACAAGATATCTTTACATGCTATTTCCATTATTTGTAATAATTTCACTGTATACAATTGAAAGAATTAGTCGAGGTAGAAATTATAAATTAATTTTTGTGTTAATAATAATAGGAATAATTTTTGGAACCATATTTTGGATAGAATACAAATGGATAGATAAAAAATATGAAAAAGAAGCATATGAATTATCTTTTAAGATTAAAGAACTTACGAAAGGAGTAAATGAATTTTATCCAGAATCAACCTATTTAGAATTTATAGATAAAAATAAAGAATTTCCAAAAATAAAAAATCAAATATATCAAAAACATCCAATTTTTCCATTAAGTAATTATGAAAAAATAGATGATTTATTATTGAATGAACGAGATAATGGTTTAACACATATTGTTGCAGATAAAAGTCAAAATTCAAAAAATCAAAGACAGTCGTTTTTGATTGAAATTTATGAAAATGAAAATAATTATGAATTTTTAAATAAAGTTTATGATTCAAAAGATCATGGATTTAGATACCATATGAAAATTTTTGAAATAAATTATGAATTATTTGATAAATACAGAGAGCAAATAATTGAAAAGTAACAGTCAAATTGATATAGAATTAAAAAATTGTATTAATGATGCAGGTAGCAAAACTTTTTAGATATTGGTTTTATTTTAGAATTGGATGGAGTCAATATTTTGCTTTTATGTTTGCTGCAATCAACACGTTAACAGTAACATACTTTTTAGCAGTTGAAAATTATCCAATTTTACAGTCAATTTTTCCAACATTCTTGCACTATGTTTTCATTATAGTATTAGGTGGAATTCCAGCGTTACTTTTAATTGGTTATTCACACTTTAAACGAACTGAAGGGTTTAAAGCTGAAGCTGATGTTTCTATGGAATCAAATCCACACATGAAAAGGATTTTGGATAATTCTGAAAAGACATTAGAACTTCATTTTCAACTAACTGTTTTATTATTAAAAATGGGAAGAAATGGAAAAATATCTGAAGAAGAAATGAAAGAAGTAGAACAAATTCAAGATGAATTAAGGGATTATATGAAAAAAAGAACTATGTAATTTTAAACAAGAAAACCAATGTAAAAATACTAGAACACAATACTTTTTTTTATCTAAATTGAGTGATAATAACAAAAAATCAATCTTTGAAGTTGGAATAATTGGAGCAGGGGCAATTACAACAACATTACATTTACCATTACTTTCAGCAATGGATGGTGTCAATCCCAAGTATATTGTAGATGTTAAAAATCCTACAGATTTAGCAAAAATTTACAAAATTGATTCATATGATACAAAAAACTTGGAAAAACTACCTGATTGCGATATTGTTTTGATTGCTACACCAGTTGGTGTGAGAGAACAATATATTAAAGAATTTTCTAAACGTGGAATACCAATTTTTACAGAAAAACCATTTGCAATAAATTTTGATGATCATAAGAAATTTCTTAATTATTCAAACTCCATTGCATGTAATTACATGAAAATAGGATATAATTCATCAAAATTATTTGAAGAGATTATTTCATCTAATATATTTAAAAATATCAAAAAAATTTCAATTAAAGAAGGAGGAATTGTTGGGAAAACAAATAGAGGCAGTGATACTTATCAATCTAATAAAAAACTAAGTGGAGGAGGAGTGATTTTGGAAGCTTCGTGTCACACTTTAAGCGTGTTATCAAACATTTTTGAAAATATTTCTGTTACTGATTCTAAAATTATATGGGAAAAAGAACTAGATGTGGAAGCAAAAGTAAGTTTCAAAGTAGAAGATGAATCATCATTTCCTATTGAATATATCATTACATTAATTCAACCAATCGAAAATGGAACAACAATATATTACGAAAATTGTTATATTACGTTTGATCATTCTAATCCAAATTCAGATTTTGAAATTCATAATTATAAAAATCAAAAAATATTTGTAATAAAAAATGAATTTGAATTTGCAAGTTCATCACAACAAGCATATTATTTAGTGTGGAAAAATTTTATTGACAAAATAAAAAATGGAGAGAAATTAGATGTAGAAAAATTAACATCGATAAAGACTACTGAAATAATTTCAAAAATTTATGAAATGGATGATAAAAAATGAAAATTGCAATTATTGGGGCAAATGGTAATGTTGGAACGGAGTTAAGTTATCTGTTAAAGGATAATTGTGATGTAATACCGATTGTTAGAAATAGAATTGGATCTGTATTTTTAGAACATCATGGAATTAGTTGTAGAATAGGGGATATCTCAAATTCAGAAACAGCTAAAACACTATTGAAAGATATAGATGTTGTAGTAAATGCCACATGGGTTTCAGACAGATTTTCTGGTTCACAAAATCAAACTAGTAAACTAATAAACAAAACAATTATTGAAAATTCTTTCAAATATTCAAAAAAAAATGCAGTTATCATCTATCTTAGTACCATTAGAGCATTTGCAAATAAAGTGGATCCAACTACATCAAAATTTTGGCCACCCAGATATGATGTAGAAAAACAATTCTTAGAAAAAATTATGAAAAAAAATTCTTCTAAATATAATAAGAAAGGAATTTCATTTAGATGTGGTCATGTTTTTGGTGAAGGGCAGCCAAATACTAGAGCAATTAGAAAAGCATTATCAGAGAATGAAACACTTACAATAAATGCTAATGCTAATTCTGCATCAAATATTTTACACATCATCACATTAAAAGATGCAATTTTTAAATGCCTAGAAAAAAATATTGTATCTAATACATATTCACTTGTCAATAACCCACAATGGACATGGAAACAAATTTATGATTTTTACAATACTAATTGTGTATTAAAATTTGTGTCACCTCATTCTACAAATGTTAGTTTAAGTCAAAAAATTTTTAAGTTAATGAAAGGTAATAAGAAAATTTTAATGCCTATTTTATATAATATGCCTAAAAGGTTTGAATCAAAAGTCATTATGGAATTAAGTATAAGAAAATATAAATCAGAAATTAATAAAATGGGATTAAGAAACATTGTTACAAATGGAAATTTTTTCTACATACCAATTCCAGGAATTCAATTACCAAATTTATCTAAAACTTCAGATATGTTAGATAACTATAACTGTCCTATTTTTGAAATTGAAAAAAATGAATCCTAAAACGGATTTAAAAATAGTAATAGGTGCAGCTCAGCACAAATTCTCACATTTACAAGAATTCGCAAACATGTTTGAAAAACTTGGAGGTCATTATAAATTAGTTTTAGATACAGATTATGTAAATGGGTTTCCAAGTAAAAATTTTAAAAATTGGTTTAATCCAAATAAAAAATTTAAAAAATTAATTTCAGAATTTAATCCTGATTTAGTATTTATTGATAGACAATCACAATTTGGAGTTGCAGCAATTAAATCTCACATTCCATTATTTGTTCATTTAAGAGGAGATTATTGGTCAGAGTTAACATGGTCAAAACAAACGATCAATTCATCCATTAGATCTAAAGGAATTCTATACTTTAAAGATAAAATTGTAAAACAATGTTTTGAAAAGGCTCATGTCATTCTACCCTTATCAAATTATTTGAGCAACGTAGTTAGAGACCATTATCCAGAAAAACCGATTGAAACATTCCATCAAGGAATTAATCCTGATTTGTGGTATGATGTGAAACCTATGGATCTCAAACACCCTTGTGTTGGATTAGTACAAGACGCGACCATATGGGGGAAAACAAAAGAAATGCTAATTCTTAAAAAAATTCTTGAATCACTCCCAGATGTCACTTTTTACTGGGTTGGAGACGGACCATATAGAGAGAAAATTACATCCCAATTAGAGAAATTTGAAAATTTTAAGTGGTTAGGAAGACTAGCACATCCCAAAGGGGTTAGAGAATTCCTCTTTTCTATTGACATCTATGCATTGGTAACAGGATTCGATACATTGGGAATGACCACTCAGGAAGCACAATTGATGAAAAAACCAGTAATAGTTTCTAGAACAGGAGGTACGTCAGAAGCTATGAAAGAAAATGAAACAGGATATTTGGTAGAGTTAGGAGATTACAAAGGATGGATTAACAACATAAGAGAACTACTAAACGATGAAAATAAGTCAAAACAAATGGGAGAATTAGGAAGAAAATTCGTTATTGAAAAATTTAGTTGGTATAAAAAAACGTGTGATTTTATAGATATTTGTAAAAAATATTTGTAAAAAATTATTCAAGTGAATAATATAAAATGATATTAAATAAAAAAATAGGTTATAAATAAAACGCACTAAATTTTAATATAAAAATAAATTTGTAGCCATTTTGTTATTAATTAATCTCTCATAATCAGGTTCAATTAATCCTTTATCAGTTATTTCTTTAATCGTATATTTATTTAAAAAATTTAAAAAATCATCATAATTTGTACCAAATTCTTTAAGATTTAGTGAGTTAAATTCTATTAACATTTTATTTGGTAAAATTTTCATACCTTTGAGAACATTTAGTTCTGCACCCTCAACATCAATCTTAGCAAAATCAATTTTATCTAATTCTATTTTTGTTACTTCGATATCTACAGATTTAGTTCCAAATCGATTATTATTTAATTTGTGTTGTCCAGTTGAAAGATCCGACAATACAAGTTTGGAATGGCCATTGAAATTAGATACTGCTTTATTGTATAATTTAACATTTGGAGTAAAATTATTTAAAATTACATTTTTTTCTAATAAATTAAAATTATTGGATTCAGGCTCATAAGAATAAACAAAGGCATTTTTTTTTGCCATTAAAAGTGTATAATATCCAATATTAGCACCAACATCAAGAACAATATCATTTTTTTTAACATTATTATTTACAATTTTAGTTTCCATTGGCTCATAATCAAAAATAGATAACTGCATTACATCATTTTGATCTAGAATCATTTTATATCCATTTATATCTATTTCATTAGTTTTACAATTTTTAATTAAAAATTTTTTTACAAATTTGCCCATTGGATTTTTACTAAAACCTTTATTTCCAATTAAATTAATAGCTGATTTAAAAAATTTATTTTTAATTTTAAAGTTAGTCATAAATTTAATAAAATTTAATACTATTAATTTTTATGTTATTGAGAAACATATTCCTTGAAAAGTTCAACTAAAGAATCAGCTGCATTATCATTTGTTAAATTATTCATAGTATAATTTCTTCCATTTTCTGCAATTTCAGACCATTTTGAATTATTTGGATCAGAGATAAATTCAGAAAATTTATTTTTATAATTATTTTCATTGATAAAAATTGCATTTTCTCCATCTTTAAATCCTAAAATTCTTGCTTGATTTTTTTCTGTAACTTCCATAAAGGTAAGGCATCCTGCTGCAGTGCTTTCCCAATATTTTATTACAGGATATAACGAATGTGCAGCTATTGAACCAAAATATTTCATTAGTAGTAGGGGATATTTGTCATTGATATATTCATGTTGTAATGTTGAAGTATAATCAACATAAGGCAATGCAATACTTTTGGTCCTTAACTTGTAATGCTTCCACATACTTTGTTCTCCACGTAAGATATCTTTGAGTCTAAATCTTAATTTTTCACTACCGGCAGCACCAGAACATAAAATTTTACTTTTAATCCGTTTAGAATAGGGAGTAACATTTTCATATAATTTAGGCTCTACACCGTAAATAATTTCTTTGTATTTGAAATTTTTTGGATAATATTTATAAAAAAAAGTTTCAGGTAAATATCCAAAATAATGATCAATCTTATAATTATCATGATAAGCAATTTTTCCTTGGCTTTTTGCATCATGGGCATCATTAATTCTACAAATTACAGGTATGTCAAGATTTTTAATTCCAGATAATTCATCAGGACTTCCCCAAGGATGATTTTCCCACAATAAGATAATATCAAATTTATCACGTAATTTTGAAGCATCAAATTTTTCCTCTGCAGGAAAATAAGTCATTTCTAATTCAGAATGTCTATTTAAGGCATTCATAAAAAAATGATAATATGTTGTTGCCCAAGCAGTTTTGGACATATATGGATTAGACGGTTTATAAATAAAAGCAGTTTTTATTTTTTTCAATATCAAATTAAAATTATTGGAATAAATTAATCTAGCTTATCATCACTGCTAATTTCTTTTGTAATAAATAATCTATACCAAATTTCAAACGCCAATATCCCTAAAAATTTATTGACATATTTAACATCTAAATCAGTTTTATCAAGATATTTTTCTATCCAAGTACTATTTATCCAACCATTTTTTACAACTCTGGAATTAGAAAGAAATTCTTTACATAATTTTTGACCATGGGATTTCCACAAATTTATTGTATTTACATTGAATCCAAGTTTTTCTTTTGATATTAATGAATCAGCCTGATTTTTTACAAGTAACTGTCGAAGCGGAATCTTTCCAACATTTGTAGATTCATCATACTTGAATATTGTAGGAATTTTTATCCCATAATTGATAACATTTTGATTTAATAGTGGTGCAATAACAGTTACACCAAAACTTTTAGTAATTTTAGCATTTATAGGATTAAAATTATATAATAATTTTCCATTATAATCAGCAACAAAAACTTGTTCTAATCTAGATAAAGAATTATCAAAATAAGGTAACAATGAATCATAAATTGAATTCCAAGTAAAATTAGATTTGGGGCCAAAAAGATATTCTTGATCAGGTACTCGATCCCGTTCATGACATGATAAATATGCTTTAACTTTTTCTAACGGTGTAGAATCAGAAGTTGTTAAAGATAAAAATTTTTCATATCTAAATGTGTAACCGCCAAAAACTTCATCACCACCGTCACCAGAAGCAAGTAATTTTGAGAGTGATTGTGATTTTTTTACAACGTAATACCAATGTAAATCCCAAAATGGTTGTTTGATTAAACTAATAGCTTTGGGCAATTCAGACAAATAATTATCAATATCAATAATATGATGATTAGCTTCAAATTTTTCTGCAATTTTTGATGCATTAATTGTTTCATCAACACTATTTGCAAATTTAATTGAAATTGCTTCAATCTCAAGATCAGGGTTTGATTTTCTAATTAATGAAAGAATTAGTGTTGAATCAACACCTCCACTAAGAGCAATACATAATTTTTTTGGATTTAGTGATTCAAGATTTTTAGAAATATCTTTTAAAATTAAATTTTCAATTAATTCTGTATTTGGAATTATATTATTAGATTTAAAATCATTCCATGTTTTTTTAGGTAAATTTGGAATTATAGATGGATCGTATCGAAGTGTTAAAATATTTACAATAGATGAAGGATTAATTTTTGGGTTAGAAAGTTCCACGTCCCAATCCTCTAAAAATTAAGTTTGTATTTTTTATAGAAATAGGATCAATAATCCCTCTAGAATCAATTAAAATTTTTGATTTTATTTTTAAAAATGAATTAATATCTATTTGTTTAAATTCATCATGACCAGTTACAATAACCACTGCATCCATTTCAGGTAAAATATTTTCAAAATTATCTTCTACTTTTAGTCCAAAAATTTCTATTGAATGAAAAAATGGATCATAAATATGAACAATACAACCTAGATTCTGAAATTTTTTAATTATATCTTTAGCTGGAGAAAGTTGAATATCTTTTACATTGGGCTTATACGAGATGCCCATAATCAAAATTTTACTATTTTCTACAGGTATTTTGCATTCATGAAATGTGTCAAGAGTAAGTTTGATTACATGATCAGGCATTGTTTCATTAATATTTCTAGCAGATTCAATAATACTTAATTTTACACCTGTACGTCTAGCAGTATTAAGAAGCTGATAGGAATTAATGGGTAAACATGGACCTCCTACCCCAGCACCAGGATAATGTACTTGAAAATTATATTTTGCTTTAGCAGCTTCTAAAACTTTTATTGTATCAATTCCCAATTTTTCGAACATTATGGATAATTCATTTACAAATGCAATATTGATATCTCTAAATACATTAGTTGTTAATTTTACTGCATTTGCTGTTTTACAATTTTCCATTTCAATTAAGTCAACTGAAAAAACATATTTGTAAATCATTGTAATAATTTTTGTAATATTTTGGTTAATTCCTCCAACTAATCTAGGAAGATGTGTAAAGTCATGTAATATTTCACCAGGATTTGCATTTTCAGGACAAACACCAATAGAAAAATTATCTTTAATTTTTAATCTTCCAGATTGGGATATTAATGAAATCATCTTATTTTCAATAAAACCAGGTTCAATAGTACTTTCAACTATTACCAATGAATTTGGAGATAGAATTTCTGAAAGTTGTGAACTGACAATAGTTAATGCAGAATAATCAGGAACATTATTTTTATCCATAGGTGTCGGTAAGGATAATAATATTAAATCAGAATTACTAACAGCATCTTCAATTTTTGTAGTAGCTGAAAAAAGTTTTTTTCCTAAAACATCGTTAAAAATATCTTCATATCCAGGCTCATCCTTTAAAGGGAATTTTTTTAAATTAATATCTTGAACCAATTTTTCATTAATATCGACGCCTATTGTTTGTAATCCAGATTTTGCAAAAGATAATGCAGTTGGTAAACCAATTCGACCTATACCAATTACGCATACTCGTAAAGATTTTGAATTTAGTGATTTTTCTACTTCCTCAAAATTACTCATATTTATTTTTAAATCAGACATAATATCACAGGTAATATTTTAAATCTGTTACCACCTTATTTTAATTTGTTATACTACATTCAATACAAAATTTTAAAAGCGCAATTTCTAGAATAGAAATGATCTTTTGTGACTAAAATTGTAATTACAGCAGCAGGTAAAGGTACAAGATTATTACCATTTACAAAAGAAATACCTAAAGAAATGATGCCAATTTTTTCAAATATATTTACAAACAAAAAAGTGATTTCACCTTTATTGCAATATGTCTATGAACAGCTTTATTCGATGAACTTTAGAGATTATTGTTTTATTGTTGGTAGAGAGAAAAGATCAATTGAAGATCATTTTACACCAGATGAAATGTATTTAAGAGATTTATCTGGAGATAACAAAAAAATTATTACAAAATTTTATAAAAAATTAGAAAAATCACATTTAGTTTGGATAAATCAAAATAGGCCATTAGGTTTTGGTGATGCAGTTAAACGAGCAGAAAAATATGTTGGAAATAATGATTTTATTTTACATGCAGGAGATGTGACAGTATTAAGTAAACGTAATCATCCTGTTTTACGTTTAATTGAAACAGCAAAAAAAAATCCAGATGTAAAAGCAATATTACTTTGTAAAAAAGTCACAGATTCTAAAAGATACGGAGTTCCAACTATAGAAAAGATATCAAATAAATTATTTAATGTGATTGGAGTTGAAGAAAAACCAAATAAACCAAAATCAGAATTTGGAATATTACCAATATATTATTTTAAATCGGATATTTTTTCAAGTTTAAAAAAAATTAAACTAGGAAAAGGTAAAGAATATCAATTAACGGATGCAATACAAAAATTAATTCAGGAAAAGCAAACAGTACTTGCCATAACATTAGAGAAAAATGAGGAGGAGGTAGATGTTGGAACAGTTTCATCATACAGAGAAGCACAAGACATTACATTTAGAAAAGCATGATTTTTAAGATAACAGTAAGAAGAGCCCAAGTATGAAAATAGGAGTTATCGGTTTAGGATTTGTAGGGTTATCACTAAGTAGTGTATTAGCATCTAAAGGGTACGATATAGTTGGAATAGACATAGATAAAGAAAAATGTAATAAAATTATTAATGGAATTTCACCATTTTTTGAACCAAAATTAGATAAGACATTACAAAATGGATTAAAAAAGAAATTGAAAATTAGTGATAATTTTTTATTAATTAATGAATGTGATTTTATTTTTGTAACAGTTGGAACACCACAGAATCTAAATGGTTCAATTGATCTATCTATAATCAAAAAAGCTATTTCAACTATTGGTGAAAATCTCCTAAAAAATAAGAAAAAACCAATAATTCTTATCAAAAGTACGGTCATTCCAGGAACAATAAAGAAAATTATTTTACCAATTTTAGAAAAAAAATCAAATAAAAAAGATGGAAAAGATTTTGGATTAATATCAAATCCAGAATTTTTACAAGAAAGTAGTGCAATAAGAGATACAAAATTTCCTCACGTGGTAGTTCTTGGAGGTAATCAAACAGTGTTTATGGAAAAAACAAAAAAATTATTTACTAAATTACATCCTAATGTACCAATAATTACTACTAATCATCAAACGTCTGAGATGATTAAATATGCAAATAATTCATTTCTTGCAACTAAAATTAGTTTTATCAATCAATTATCAAATATTTGTCAAAAGATTCCAGGAGCAAATATTGATGATATAGGAAAAACAATAGGGTTAGATCCTAGAATTGGAAAATTATTTCTTAATGCAGGTCCAGGTTATGGTGGTTCATGTTTACCAAAAGATATGAAAGCATTGATTAATTTTGCAAATATCTCAGGAATTAATCCAACACTTCTAAATGCAGTAGAAGAGATTAATGCTAAACAACTAGAGCAAATAATTTTAATGGCTAAACAAAAACTAGGAGATTTAGCCTCAAAAAAAATTACAATTTTAGGAACTGCATTTAAACCAGATACAGATGATATCAGAGATTCCATTGCAATTGAATTAATCAAAAAATTACTAAAGAAAAAAGCCAAAATCATAATTCATGATCCAAAAGCAATAAAAAACACAAAAAGAATTTTTGAAAATAAAATTAGTTATGCAAAAACAATTGAAGATGCATTATCGAAAAGTCAATGTGTAATCATCATGACACAGTGGAAACAATATGAGAAATTAAATAATAATAAATTTAAACATATGACAACAAAATTTGTGATAGATTGTAGAAGAATGTTAGTAGGAAAACAATTAGATATAGATTATTATGCAATAGGATTAGGTAAATAAAATTGAAATACATTGTAACTGGCGGAGCAGGGTTTATTGGAAGTAATATAGTAAAAAAATTAGTCGCTAGAGGAGATCATGTAACTGTAATTGATAATTTGAATACAGGAAAAGAAGAAAATTTAGCATTAGTTAAGGATAAAATAATTTTTCTTAAAGATAGTATATTAAATTTAGATTTACTTGAAAAACAAACAAAAGATATTGATGGCGTATTTCATCAAGCTGCACTAGCATCAGTACAAGATTCCTTTTCTAAACCAGAGGAATATCATAATGTTAATGTTAATGGAACAGAGAATATTTTAAAGCTAGCAAAAAAAAATAATTTTAAAGTTGTTTATGCAAGTTCATCAAGTGTTTATGGGAATCCAGAAAAAATTCCAATTAAAGAATCAGATAGTAAAAATCCAATAAACCCATATGCTGAAACAAAATTAGATAAAGAAAAATTAGCAAAAAAATATTCACAAATAGGGGTCAAAGTAATTGGATTACGATATTTCAATGTATTTGGTAAAGGACAATCAAAAGAATATGCAGGGGTTTTAAAATTATTTTTAGAAAGAATTAGAGACAATACACCACCAAAAATTAATGGTGATGGATCACAGTTTAGAGATTTTGTTTTTGTAGAAGATGTTGCAAATGCAAATATCATGTCTATGGATAGTAACATAAATCATGAATTTTTTAATGTTGGAACAAATACATCGATAACAATATTAGATTTAGCAAAAACTATCATAAAATCTTCAGGATTAGATATTAAACCAATTTTTGGTCCCTCACTAAAGGGAGACGTACAAAAAACAATTGCAAATATCGACTTAATTAAAGACAAAATTGGGTGGAAACCAACAGTATTTCTTGAAAAATGGATTGATGAAATTATCTCTATGAAAAAATTTGACGAGATTTAGTTATAATTTATACAAATAAATATTATAGTTGAGAAATTATTAGAAATTAAGTTGAGAATATTAATTGGTGCATCTATTTCAAAAATATTTCACTTAAAAGAATTTGAAGATGCGCTTATAAAATTGGGAATTGAATGTAAATTAGTTATAGATACAGATATCTGTAATGGTTTTCCAAGTCGTAAAATTTCTGATTGGTTTCAAACTCAAAAGAAATTTGATAAATTAATTTCTGATTTTAAACCGGATATAATTTTAGTAGATCGTCAAAGGCATTTTGCAAAAATTGCTTCAAAATGTAAGATTCCATTAATAATTCATTTACGAGGGAATATTTGGAAAGAAATTGAATGGGCAAAAGAAACTACATACAAGTCATTTTTAAAAAAAATTGCATTAGGTGTATGGATTTCAATTGCAAAAGAGACATTTGATAAATCATTTTTAATTATTCCAATTTGTAAACATTTAGAAAAAATTGTAAAAGAAAATTATCCTCATAAAAAAACTACAGTAATGTATCAAGGAATTAGTCCAAAAAGATGGTATCCGTCAAAAGGCATGCAACTCAAACATCCTTGTGTAGGATTACTGCAAGGGGCAGTAATTTGGGGCAAAGCTAAAGAAATGCTTGTTTTACAAAAAGTACTACAATCTATGCCTGATGTCATGTTTTATTGGGTTGGAGATGGTTCTTATCGTGATAAAATTTTACCTGTTTTAGAAAAATATGATAATTTCAAATGGCTTGGCCCATTACAATATCCGGATAAAGTAAGAGAATACCTTACAGAAATTGACGTTTATGCGTTAGTTAGTGGAATTGATATGTCGCCATTGACATTACAGGAAGCACAATTAATGAAAAAACCGGTCGTAGCAACAAATGTTGGAGGAATACCAGAATTGATGAAAGACAATGAAACAGGGTTTTTGGTAGAAAAAGGAAATTCAGAAGAATGGATTGAAAAATTGTCAATATTGATAGATGATAAACAAAAAAGAGAAAATATGGGAAATAATGGTAGAAAATTTGTAGAAGAAAACTTTAGTTGGGATAAAATTGCAAAAGAATTTCTTAAAGATATAGAAAAAAATGGCATAAAATAAAATACTATAAAGCTTTAGTTGTTGAATTCATATCTTTTGTAACAAATAACATATACTAGATTTCAAGAGAAATTAAATCTTAAAAAAATATTTGCACATATTATATTAAGATCAGATTTTATAATATGAGAAGAAATCTATTCTTGATTTATTCAACTTTATTTTACAATTATTACATCATCAAAAAAAGAAAGATATAATTATTTTTCAATTAAATTACAAAGATTGATCGTATTTACTGAAAACCAAGTTTTTCTTTAGAAGTTAATGAATCAGATCTATATTTTATCAATAATTTTCTTAATTAAAATTTACCTAAATTTTTAACTGAATTATATTTTAATTTAGAAGAAATATTTTAGGCACATAAAATTAATGCATAATTAAGAATGGATGTAACAGATTTAAGATTAAAAAAAATTAATTTAAAAATAATAAAACAGATTCATAAAAATTAAGAAGGATAGATAGTTTTCAACATTTGGGATATTTCTTGTCTAGTCATTGGTTTGATTTTTTCAAAATATTTGTAAAGACTATCTGGTTTTTTGGCATTTGTGTATTTTGATTTAGAAATAGATTTGAAAAGTGAGGGTAAAATAAAGAAATCTTTTGTTTCTAAAACATGTTCCATCTCAAAATCAGTTAGAAGATATTCAGTTAATTTTTCACCAGGTCTAATTCCAATTGTTTTTGTTTTGATGTTTTTGGGATTCAATCCATAATTTGGAGCTAAAATTTCTTTCATTACTTCAAAAAGATCATTCAAATATAATAAAGGCATTTTAAGTACAAAGATTTCGCCACCAGTAGCTAAACTCGTTGCATTTACAATCAATTTTACAGCTTCATTTTTTGTCATAAAAAATCGTTTCATTCTTTTATGAGTAAGTGTTATCGGGCCACCATTTTTAATTTGATCTTCAATTTTAGGCAATATTGAACCTCTAGTATGTAAAACATTTCCAAATCTAACTGAAGCAAAAATTGTTTTAGATTTTGTGTGAAATGCTTCAGCTGACAATAATTTTTCACCTAACAGTTTAGTTGCACCCATTACACCTATGGGGTTAACTGCTTTATCAGAACTTATTGAAATTACTTTTTTTACATTTTCATTTACAGCTGCTTTAACAACATTATTTGTTCCAACAATATTAACAGTAAAAGTTTCAAAAGGATTTAATTCACATCTATCAACATGTTTTAATGCAGCTGCATGAAAAATAATATCAATTCCTTTTACAGCAATATTTACTGTTTCAGAATTTCTAATATCACCTATAACATACTCAATTTTTTTATTTGTAAAAATTTGCTCCATTTCATATAATCCATTTTCATCATTGCTAAAAACCTTAATAGATTTTGCACCATCTTCTAAAGCTTTTTTTACAATTGCTTGCCCTATAGACCCTGATCCTCCTGTAACTAGAATATTTTTATTTTTTAATATTGAAGTCATTTATTAAATTGACGAAATACGGATTAATTAATCATGACAGTTGTATATTAAATAAAAAAATGAACTAAATTATAAAATATTTTATTTTAAATCTAAAAAGTCATAGGTAGGTGTAATTTACAGTAAATTATGAATTCAATACTTGTTACAGGTTCATCAGGATTCATTGGAAGAAAAGTTGTAGAAAGATTACCTAAATTAGGAGTTATTACAGATTATGATAATTCTATACGAGTAAATTTAGAAAATATTGAAGAAGTAATGAAAATTAATTCTGCAGATACAGTGATTCATTTAGCTGGAAAAACACCCAAAAAAGAATTAAAATGGAATGATTATTTTAGTAACAACATTTCAAGTACATCAAACATTTTAGAATATTGTGTTAAAAAAAATGTTAAAAAATTGATCTATGTTAGTAATTATATTTATGGAAATCCAAAATATTCTCCAATAGATGAAAATCACCCCATAAACCCACATAATGCATATAGTGAAAGTAAATACCTTGCAGAAAGATTATGTAAATTTTATTGTGATAAAACTAATCTTAATTTAATAATTTTGAGACCTTTTAATATTTACGGTGAATCAATGAATGAAGGTTTTTTGTTATCAAATCTAATTAATTCAGTAAAAACCAATGAGAAAGTGACTATCATAAACAAAGATAGCAGAAGAGATCTTTTACATGTTGATGATTTTGTGGATTTAATTTTAAAAATTAAAGATTATAATTGTAAATTTGAAATCTTTAATGTTGGAACAGGAATTTCATCTTCATTTAATGAAATTATAGAAAAAATTGAGAAGATCACATTAAAAAAACTCGATTTGGAATATTTAGAAGATAAAAAAATATTCATTGAAGATATTAAAGCAGATATTACTAAAATCAAAGAAAAATTGGATTGGAAACCAAGAGTTGGGATTGAAGAAGGGTTACAAAGAATGTTAAAAAGTAATTAGGATTTTAAGATTTTTTTATATAAATCAAGATAGAGTTGTCCAATGTTTGACCAATCGTATTTTTGAACTTCATTATAAGCAGATACAGAAATTTTTTTTCTCAGATTTTTATCATTTATTAATTCTAAAATTTTTTTTAAAAGTATTTTTGAATCTCCAGGTTCAATTAATACTCCTGCATCATTATTTCCCAATAATTCCTTATTACCACCAACGTTAGTAGCAATGATAGGAACTTTACAAGCCATTGCTTCTAATAATGTTCCGCTTATTCCCTCTGCAAAAGAAGGTTGAATTAGCAAAATAGAGCCTCTTATCAAAGGTATAGTTTTTTCTTTTGGTTGGTATCCTAAATAATGAATATTATCATAAGAAGATTCATAATCTAAGACAGTTTTTTCTTCGGGACCATTTCCAACTATTAATAAATTAATTTCTTGAGGAAGATTTTTTGCAGCTTCTAAGAGAGTCATAATTCCTTTTTCTTTTGATAATCGTCCTGCAAAAATTATTTGTTTTTTGAATCTAGTGTCTATTCCAGAATGCAAAGATTTGATATCAATTCCATTTGGAATGTAAGATACATCTGAACCTAATTTATTATAATATTCATATGCCTCGTTAGAACCAGCAGTTACAACATCTGCCCATTTTAAAGCATTTTTTTCATATTTATTTGAAAAATATGAACTAAATTTTCCATGGAGTAGCCCTACTTGTTCAGCATATATTCCATGAATGGACAATATTTTCTTTCCTGAAACATTTTTCATCGCTAAAGCAGAAATTGGATGTTGTGCATGAACAATATCATATTTTTTCATTAATTTTGCTTTTAAAAATGAAGATATCAAAAAGCTCGGATTTTTTAATTTTTTAATTGGTATTGTAAGAATATTTTCTGAAGTAATTATATCAACTTGATGTCCATGTTCTTTAAGAAAATTAATTAAATCTCGTACATGTTGTGCTATTCCACCAATTCCATTTAGAGTAGGTGAAATAAGAAGAATTTTCATAAAACAAAATTAGTTGTAGACCTTTTAAGGTATTGGATTAAAAAAGAAGAATCCATATTGTTGCTTGTTCAGCAGCATGGAACATCTCACTCTTTGCACAACCAGCAGCGAGTTCGTCACCGGCTCCACGTCTCATGAGTCCTCTGTATAGACCATCTTC
>Ga0308019_10001070_pt1 | contig 16858 bp, 21 predicted proteins | sample Neamet284_FD_203135 | JGI IMG/M metagenome (GOLD analysis project Ga0308019, IMG submission 203135) | Marine microbial communities from water near the shore, Antarctic Ocean - #284 | ecosystem: Environmental > Aquatic > Marine > Unclassified | place: Southern Ocean | collected 2014-10-01 | reverse complement strand
AATCGATAGAAATACAACAATTCCAACAAAAAAGAGCCAAACTTTTTCTACAGCTGAAGATAGCCAATCTGCTGTTACTATTAGAGTTTTTCAGGGCGAAAGAGAAATGGCTAACAATAATAAATTATTAGGTAATTTTGACTTAGTTGGAATAGCTCCCGCACCAAGAGGAATTCCACAAATAGAAGTTACTTTCGATATTGATGCAAATGGTATTGTAAATGTTAAAGCAGAAGACAAAGCAACAAATAAAGAGCATTCTATAAAAATACAAGCTTCTGGTGGTTTGTCGGATGAAGATATTGAAAAAATGGTAGTTGATGCTGAAAGTCATGCAGAAGAGGATAAACTGCAACGTGAACTCATAGAAGCCAAAAACCAGGCTGAAGCACTTATCCATAGCACTGAAAAAACACTAGAAGAATATAGCGAAAAAGTATCTGAATCAGATAAGAGTGTCATTGTAGAAGCGATAGATGAACTAAAAAAATCTATACAATCAGAGAATGTAACTGAAATATCACAGAATACTGAAACACTAACACAAGCTTCGATGAAACTTGGAGAAGCTATGTATAAAGAACAACAAAATGATCCAGAAAATACTTTTGATGAAAATAATGAATCTTTTGAAAATAGTGACGTGTTAGATGCTGATTTTGAAGAAATTAATGAAAATAAAGATGAAAAGTAATTTTATTTTTATTTAATAATTAATAATTAATAATTAAAATGATTATTTATTAATATTAAAAAGTTATTAGGTATAATTTAAATCATGGCAAAACGTGACTATTATGAGACATTGGAAGTAAATAAAAGTTGTGATGATAAAAATTTAAAATCAGCTTTTAGAAAATTAGCAAAAAAATACCATCCTGATCATAATCCCGGTAACAAAGAAGCTGAAAATAAATTCAAAGAAATCTCAGAAGCTTATGATCGTCTAAAGGATCCAGAAACTCGAGCAGCCTACGATAGATTTGGACATGCCGCTTTTGAAAACAACAATACATCAAGAGGTGGAGCTGGATTCGATAGTAATTTTAGCTCTTCATTTTCTGATATATTTAATGATTTTTTCGGAGATGCTGGTTCAAGTAATCAAGGAAGTACAGGAAGAGGGTCTGATTTACGATACAATATGGAAATTACACTTGAAGAGGCTTTTAAAGGAAAATCTGATACAATTAATGTAACAATGAGCGCTTCGTGTGATAAGTGTAACGGTAGTGGGAGTAAAAAAGGTACTAGCCCCATTGATTGTCCTCAATGTCACGGATCTGGAAAAGTACGAGCAAGCCAGGGTTTTTTTACGGTTGAAAGAACCTGTAGTTCTTGTCAAGGGCAAGGTCGCATCATTGTAAATCCATGCGAATCTTGTAACGGGCAGGGAAGAGTACAAAAACCAAAAAAATTATCTGTAGAAATACCTGCGGGAATAGAAGATGGCAACAGGATACGTTTAAGCGGACAAGGAGAGGCTGGTGTAAGAGGCGGAACTGTCGGGGATCTCTATATATTCTTATCTCTAAAAACACATAGTTTTTTTCAAAGAGACGGAGCTGATATTTTTTGTAATGTACCAGTATCTATGGCAACTGCAGCACTTGGAGGTCAAATAGAAATACCTACTGTTGATGGAGGAAAAACCAGGGTCACTATTCCAGAAGGATCACAAAATACAAAACAATTTAGACTACGTGGAAAAGGTATGCCAATATTACGGCAAAAAAGATTTGGTGATATGTATCTCCAAATAACAGTTGAAACGCCATTAAAATTATCAAAAAAACAGAAAGAACTTCTGAAAGAATTTGAAAAACTTTCAAGCAAAGAAAATAATCCAGAATCTCATGGGTTTTTTGAAAAAATAAAAGAATTTTGGGGCGGTGTTAATAAATAATAATTTTGAAGTATGAATTTTAATTCATATATCATATTATAAATATTAAATAAAAACGGTAACTAAAATGAAAATTATAATATCTGGTGCTTCTGGAAGAATGGGAAAAGAGCTTATAAAAAAAGCTCTTAATAGCAATAATTTTACAGTTGTTGGTGCCACAGAAAGACCTGAATCAGAATTTTTAAATAAAGATATAGGCGAACTTATTGGTATTCAAAATACTGGGATTAAAATTTCATCAGATATTTTACATTTAACAAAAGAAGCCGATGCTATCATTGATTTTACTAATCCTTTAACTTCCATCGAAAATAGTATCGTAGCAGCACAAACAAGGTTAGTTCATGTAATTGGCTCTACAGGATTTACAAATGATCAACAAGAAAAAATTATCCTTTCAGCTATGCATGCAAAGATAGTGCAATCTGGAAATATGAGCTTAGGTGTTAATTTGTTATCGGAACTCACCAGAAGAACAGCACAAACTCTAAATACAGATTTTGATATAGAAATACTTGAAATGCATCATAAGAAGAAAATAGATGCACCATCTGGTACTGCATTATTACTAGGTAAATCAGCAGCCAGAGGAAGAGAAATTGATTTTGATAAAAATGCTGTGTACAACAGAAATAATATTACAGGTGAGAGAGAAGATAACTCTATTGGCTTTGCAACTCTCAGAGGTGGTAGCGTTGTTGGCCAACATGATGTAATTTTTTCTGGAGAGGGCGAAACTATTAAATTATCCCATGCAGTATCTGATAGGGGTATATTTGCTCAAGGTGCTTTAACTGCAGCATTGTGGGCAAAAAATAAAAAACCAGGATTATATTCAATGATTGATGTACTAGATTTAAAATAAAAAATTAGGAAAAATATGAGTAAATTAATATTATTAAGACACGGACAGAGTGAATGGAACAAATTGAATCAATTTACAGGCTGGAAAGACATAAATCTTTCTCAAGAAGGAATGGTTGAGGCAAAGTTAGCTGCTTTTGCAATTCAAAACTTAAAATTAGAATTACATTCTGGTTTTACAAGCAATTTAATTAGAGCTCAAAAAACTCTTGAAATTGTCTTAAAAATTCTAAAATTAGAAAATATGAAAGTTATAAAAAATATTGCATTAAATGAACGTGATTATGGAAAATTAACTGGTCTCAACAAAGACGAGGCAAGAGAAAAATGGGGTGAAGATCAAATAAAAATATGGAGGCGTTCGTATGACATTGCTCCAGAGGATGGCGAAAGCTTAAAAGATACTTATGAAAGAACAGTGCCTTATTTTGAAAAAAATATACTACCTGAATTAAAAAGAGAACGTAATGTAATTATAGCAGCTCATGGTAATTCCCTAAGATCTATAATAATGAATTTAGAAGGGTTGAATCAAAAAGAAATTATTAATGTTGAGGTGGCTACGGGGACACCAATAGTGTACGATCTAGATAGCAGTTGTAAAATAACAAAAAAGACAGAATTGCTTGTCACAAGATTTTGCTGAAAAAAATATGCCCTTAATGGAAAACAATATTGATAAATTTTTTCATATACTAAAAATAAAAAATCCAAATCCAAAAACAGACTTGTCTTATAAAAATGATTTTACCCTCTTAATTGCTGTTTTATTATCTGCACAATCAACTGATGTTGGCGTAAACAGAGCTACAAAAGAATTATTTATAAATTTCGATACGCCTAAAAAATTTATAGAATTAGGAGAAGAGAATTTAATTAATTATATTAAATCAATTGGGTTATATAAAACAAAGGCAAAAAATATTATAGCTTTATGTAAAATTTTAATAACAGAATATAACAGTTCAATTCCGTGTACCTTAGAAGACTTACAGGAGTTACCTGGTGTTGGAAGAAAAACAGCAAACGTTGTATTAAATATTGTTTTTAAAATACCAACTATTGCTGTAGATACACATATCTTTAGAGTTGGAAATAGAACAAAATTTGCCACGGGAACAACCCCACTTAAAGTTGAACAAGCTTTTTATAAAGTAGTACCAGCTAAATATCTTATGAATGCTCATAACTGGTTAATTTTACTTGGTAGGTATATTTGTAAATCAAGAAAACCAGAATGCTGGAAATGTCCTGTAATAAAATATTGCGGATATGATAATAAAAATACTTTAAAATAAGGTCATTTAAATGAATATTATCTGTATTGGAAATGCCATTGTTGATATTCTATCAGAAGTTGATGATAATTTTTTATTAAATAACCAAATAGCAAAAGGTTCTATGCATATGGTTACCAAAAATCAATCTGATGTAATGATAAAAAGCATAAATAAAAATAAAAAAACGTGTGGTGGCAGTGCAAGTAATACAGCAACTGGATTATCATCACTAGGAAGTGAAGTCTCTTTTATAGGTAAAGTTGGCAAAGATATGCTTGGCGATTGTTTTAAAAAAGATTTAAATAATTACAATATTAAAAAAGATTATGTAAGCATTGATGATAATTTAGTAACGGGAAGATCTATAGTATTAATAACACCTGACAAAGAAAGAACAATGATCACTTATCTAGGTGCATCGAGCATGCTATCAGATGAAGATATTTCTATCAATATGTTTAAAAATACAAAGGGCGTATTTATTGAAGGTTATTTATGGTATTTACAATCTGGTAAAACAATAATTAACAAGACAATTACAGAAACCAAAAAAAATAATGGTTATATAGCATTATCTTTATCCGACAATATTTGTGTAAGTATCTATCGTGAAGAGATCATGAAATTAATTAAAGAACAATCAATCACTTATTTGTTTGGAAATAGCAGTGAAGTATCAGCACTATTAGAAATTACTGATAAAAACAAAATGGTGAATAAAGCGCTAGAATTGTCTAATTATATCAATGTAATAATTATTACAGATGGTTTGAATGGATCTTATGTTATTGAAAATAAACATATTGACCATATAAAACCAGTTCTACATAAACACACAATTGATACTACTGGAGCTGGTGATTTATATGCATCAGGATTTTTAAAAGGAATAGATATGAATTTAAATAGAAGGGAATGCGCATATTTAGGTAATTTATGTGGATCAGAAATTACTAAAGTTATCGGAGCAAAGCCAAATAATAATTTAGTTAATTTAATTAAAAATATTAATTAAATTTATAGCTTTCTCAAAGCAACTTCCTCAACACTATGGTCATTACTTTTTTTCATAATAAGATCTGCTCTTTGGCGAGTAGGTAAAATATTTTTTCTTAAATTTTTATAGTTAATGTTTTTCCAAAGATCTTCAGCAATTTTTTTTGATTCGGAGTCAGTGTAAGATGAATATTTATGAAAATATGATTTTTTATCAATAAAAGCTGTGTTCTTTAATTCTAAAAAACGATCGATATACCATTTACAAATATTATCTTCATCTGCATCAACATATATTGAAAAATCAAAGAAATCAGAGACATATGGTATTGATTCTCCTTCCTTAGGAAGAGGGGCTGGCTGTAATACATTTAAACCTTCAACTATTAAAATGTCAGGCCTATCTACATTAATATATTCATCTGGCACAACATCATAAATTAAATGTGAATAAACTGGTGCCTTTACATTCTTCTTGCCTGCTTTAATATCAGTCATAAATCTTAAAAGATTTGATAAATTATAACTTTCTGGAAAACCTTTTTTTTCCATTAAATTTAATTTTTGTAACTCACAATTTGACATTAAAAACCCATCGGTATTCACTAAGGTAACTTTTGGATGATTGGACCATCTAGCTAACAAAGCCTTTAGAATTCTGGCTGTAGTACTTTTACCCACAGCAACAGATCCTCCGATACCTATTATAAATGGAACTTTATAACCATCATTTCCTAAAAAAGATTTAGTCGCAGAAAACAATCCTTGTGTAGCTGCAACGTAAAGATTTAATAGCCTTGATAAAGGCAAATAAATTTTTTCGACCTCTCCAATTGACATTGGCTCATTCAATCCACTTAGATTCTCAATATCATTTTGGTTTAATGGTAATTTTGTATCTGCTCTCAATTTTGCCCAATCTTCTTTGGCAAAAATTGTATAAGGAGAAAATATAAGGTCTTGTTTTGTCATAATACAAAAAATATCTACATTATTAGAAAAATCTTATTTTATTTAATTTTTCTTGATTTTTTTTCTTCAATACCTGAAAGACCGTGTCTTTTTAATAGCTCGATAGACACATCCTCTAAAGATAAGTCGTGCGATTCTAATAATACCATTAAGTGATATATAAGATCAGCAGATTCCATTATTACATTTGGTATATCTTTATTTAACGATGAAATAATTAGTTCTACTGCCTCTTCACCAATTTTTCTTGAGGCTAAATCTGGGTCAGACAATAATTTAGATGTGTAGGAAGTTTCAACATTAGCTTCCTTTCTCTCTTTTATAATTTTAGAAAGTTTAATTATATAGTCTATATTTATATTCTCTATGCTTTGCATAAATAAAATCCTATCCTCTACTTACAGTATATCAAAAATTATTTTTTGTAAAAACTCATATTAGTCAATCCTAATTTTAATACCTTGTTTTCTCATATATTCTTTCGCCTCAAGTATTGTATATTCACCAAAATGAAATATAGATGCAGCTAAAACTGCATCAGCTTTTCCATCCTTAATACCTGCAGCTAAATGTTCAAGATTTCCAACTCCACCACTTGCAATAACCGGTACTGATACATTTGTTGACATCTGATTTGTTAGCTCTATATCAAAACCTGACCTTGTTCCATCTTTATCCATCGATGTTAATAATATTTCACCAGCTCCATATTCAACCATTTTCTTTGCAAATGTTATAACATCGAGGCCAGTTCTATTTCTTCCCCCATGAGTATAAATCTCCCACGAATTATTCTCGTTTTCTTTATTTACTTTTTTAGCATCTAGGGCCACAACAATACACTGTGAACCAAATTTATCTGCAGCTTCTTTAACAAATAAAGGGTTGTTTATAGCAGCTGTATTAATGGAAACTTTATCTGCTCCAGACAATAATAAATTTCTTACATCCTCAAGTGTTCTAACGCCACCACCAACTGTGAGTGGCATAAAACATTGCTCTGCAGTTCTTGTTATTATATCAAATATAATTCCTCTATCTTCATGAGATGCGGTAATGTCTAAAAAACAAAGCTCGTCAGCACCTTGTAAATCATATAACTTAGCAATTTCAACAGGATCTCCAGCATCTTGAAGATCAAGAAAATTTATACCTTTTACAACTCTTCCTTTATCTACATCTAAACAAGGAATTATTCTAGATTTTAACACTGTTTATCTTTCTTCATATTTTTACTAAATTCAAGGCTTCTAATGCGTCTATTTTCTTATCGTATAAAGCTCTACCCATAATAGCTCCCATGAGTATTTTATTTTCAGGAAGCATTAAATTCTTGATATCTTCAATAGATTTTAATCCCCCACTAACAACTACAGGTATTGGAATGCTCTTTGCTAGATTTCTTGATTCATGTATGTTTAATCCCTTGAGAATACCATCTCTATTAATATCAGTGTGTATTATGGATCTAATTCCTATATCAGAATACTTCTTTGCTAACTCTTCAACTCTTATATTTGTTGATTTTTCCCAACCTTCTATAGAGATAAATCCATCCCTAGAATCTAATGCAATGGAAATAGAATTAGTAAAATTTTTTGCAGCTGCTATTACTAGATCTGGTTTATTAACTGCTGCAGTTCCTAAGATAACACTATCAACACCCGCATTTAACCAAAATTCAATAGTTTTAAGATCTCTAATTCCACCGCCCAATTGGATTGACATTTTAGTTTTATTAATGATTTCTAAGATTGTATCAATATTTATCCTACTATTTGATACAGCAGCATCTAAATCAACAATGTGCAGCCAACTAAAGCCTAACCTTTCAAAAACAAGAGCTTGATTAATTGGGTTTTTATTATAAATCGTAGACTGATCCATCTGACCTAATTTAAGTCTAACACACTCATTATTTTTTATATCAATTGCAGGGTAAAGAATCATATCAAGGTGACCATTTAATAAAATTGTTAATTAATTTAAGACCTAATTTCTGACTTTTTTCAGGGTGAAATTGCATTCCTATAATATTATCTTTTCCTATCATAGATGTTAAATTAATTCCATGCTTGCTAGTGGTTATTAAGTTTTCTCTATTTTTTAAATCAAAATTATAAGAATGTACAAAATACGCATGTAATCCATTTTCTTCAAGATCTATATCTTCTATGATTTTATGGTTATTTTCTACGTGTAGAGTATTCCAACCCATATGAGGAATTTTTAGAAATTTTGATTTTAAATTTATTAATTTAACAGAACCCTCTATCCACCCAAAACCTTTTGTAGGATTATTTTCTAAACCTTCTTCTGCAAGCAATTGCATACCAACACATATTCCTAAAAATGGCCTTCCTTTGTTTATGACCAAATAATTTAATGATTTAATTAAAGAATCTATTTTTTCTAATCCAATTTTGCAATCAGCAAAGGAACCTACTCCTGGGAGCACAATTCTATCACAATTTAATAAATCATCTGCATCTTTAACTATTATAACTTTAAGATCCTTATTCGATTTACTGGCCACTAACTCAAATGCTTTAAACACTGAGTGCAGATTACCCGATCCAAAATCGATTATACCTAATTTTTCCATGTATTATTTCTAATTTTTTATTATTTGTTGAAGGGGAATAAATTCATTATTGGTGTTGTTTGCTTTATATTCTTTATATCAGATTGATTTATTGTATCTAGTATAATATTTTTCTTCCCTAAATTACTAACATTATTAATGTATTTCCATTGTGCATTAAAACTATTACTTGAACTTATAGTTCTAACAAAACTATAGCCACGCATTTTATATAACCATCTCTTTATTTCACTAGATTCAAATGCCCAAATCAAATGAATCAATATTACAATCAATGTACTGACATTGATTGGTAAATAATTATCTAACTGAATTACTGTTAATAATATTAATAAATATAAAGGAATTAAAAATAAGTTTTTATTATATAAACACCATAGTATTGGGGAAAAAAAAGCTAGGATTGATATTTGATCTTTAATAAAAACAATATCATCTTCTAATATTATCTTATTCTCATTTAATATTTTTTTTTGATAGACTGTATATATTGCCATAACAATCCTGTTTTAAATTAATTATAATACACCTTTGGTTGAAGGCAGTCGATCAGGTGCCCGCGAATCTAGTGAAACTGCTGTTTTTAAAACTTTAGCTAAACCCTTAAAACAAGATTCTATAGCGTGGTGTGCATTCAAACCATACAAATTTTCTACATGCAATGTAATACCTGCATTATGTGCAAAAGCATGGAACCATTCTTGAAATAATTCTGTATCCATATTTCCAACCTTTGATGCTGTAAATTTTACTTTCCACTTTAAGAATGGCCTTCCAGATATATCCAAAGCAATACGAGTTAAAGTTTCATCCATTGGCATTAAAACATCAGCAAATCTTACTATTCCTAATTTATTACCTAATGATTTTTTAAAAGCCTGCCCAAGAACTATGCCTACATCTTCTGTTGTATGGTGCATATCAATATGCAAGTCACCTTTTGCAATTATATTTATATCAAACAAACCGTGTTTAGCAATTTGTTCAAGCATATGATCTAAAAATCCAATACCCGTATCTATATCAGAAGCACCAGAACCATCTAAATTAATATCACACGATATTTTTGTTTCAGTTGTATTGCGTTCTATATGAGCAATTCTCGGTTCAATTTTTCTCATTTTTTTACTCTCAAACAATTTTTTTACTCTTATAAACTAGAATTGTTAACATAATATATTAAAAGTACTAATAAATACTCAATTATAATATACTTGATTCAAGTATTTATATTAAAAATATTTTAATTAATAAAACATTGAGGAAAATATGATTGATCATTCTTCTAATACATGGCTAGGAACTACTATTCTTATGGTCAGAAAAAATAATCTTGTAGCTATTGCAGGTGATGGACAAGTTAGCTTTGGCAATACCGTTATCAAAACAAATGCAAAAAAAGTTAGAAGACTAGGGGTCGGAGGTAATGTTATAGCTGGATTTGCAGGAGCAACAGCAGATGCTTTAACTTTATTTGATAGATTAGAGGTCAAACTTGAACAATACCCAACCCAGCTTACAAGAGCTGCAGTAGAACTTGCAAAGGATTGGCGAACTGACAAATATATGCGCAGATTAGAGGCAATGATGTTGGTTGCAGATAAAGATGTAAGTTTTGTGTTAACAGGGAACGGGGATGTTTTAGAACCGGAAAATGGTGTAATTGCAATAGGCTCGGGTGGTAACTTCGCTCTTGCAGCAGCAAGAGCATTAATTGATAGTGATTTTGATGCTATTGAAATAGCAACTAAGTCTATGAAGGTTGCTTCTGAAATATGTGTTTTTACAAATTCGAGTGTTACTATAGAAAGTATAGAAATAAATTAAATATATGCATTAATTTCTTAATAAGGAGAATAAATGGCTGACTTTTCACCAAGAGAGATCGTTTCAGAATTAGATAAATATATTATTGGGCAAAATGAAGCCAAAAGATCTTGTGCTATTGCTTTAAGAAATCAGTGGAGAAGACAACAACTTACTGGAGCAATGAAAGATGAAGTACTCCCAAAAAATATATTAATGATTGGACCAACAGGAGTAGGAAAAACTGAAATATCCAGAAGATTAGCAAAATTAGCTCAAGCTCCATTTGTTAAAGTTGAAGCCACTAAATATACTGAAGTAGGTTACGTTGGAAGGGATGTAGAGCATATAATACGTGATCTAGTAGAAATTGGTATTGTTATGATTCGAGAAAAAAAAAGGAAAGCAGTTGAGGCAAAAGCACATTTAGCAGCTGAAGAAAGAGTTTTAAATTCTCTTGTTGGTGAATCGTCTACAGAAACAACGCGAGAAAATTTTAGAAAAAAATTAAGATCAGGTGAGCTAGATAAAAAAGAAATTGATGTTAAAATCAAAGATAATCGTAACAATATGTCTAGTTTTGATATTCCAGGAATGCCGGGAGCGCAAATGGGTATGTTAAATCTAAATGACATGTTAGGTAAAGCTTTAGGAGATAAATTTTCAAGCAAAAAAATGACAGTTAAAAATAGTTATGAAATCTTAATCGAAGAAGAATCTGATAAATTATTAGATGATGAAAAAATATCGCAAGAAGCAATTAAAAATGTTGAAAATCATGGAATTGTTTTTATAGATGAAATTGATAAAATATGCGCTCGCGAAGGAAGACAAGGGGCTGATATTAGCAGAGAAGGTGTACAGCGTGATTTACTTCCTTTAATCGAAGGCACGACTGTACCAACAAAATATGGATCTATTAAAACTGACCATATACTTTTCATTACTTCCGGAGCATTTCATTTGGCCAAGCCATCTGATTTATTGCCTGAACTTCAAGGAAGACTTCCAATTAGAGTTGAACTCACCGCATTAAGCAAAGATGATTTTGTTAAAATATTAAAAGAGACTGAAGCTAGTCTAATAAAACAATATATAGCATTACTTGGGACAGAAAATGTAATTCTTGAATTTACTGACAATGGTATTGATAGGATTGCAAGTATTGCGGCAGAGGTTAATTCATCTGTTGAAAATATTGGTGCAAGAAGATTGCATACAATAATAGAACGTGTATTAGATGAAGTAAGTTTTAAAGCCACTGATATGAGTGGTGAAAAAATAATAATAGATGCCGAATATGTAGAAAAACATATTGGTGATTTATCTAAAAATACAGATTTATCAAAATTTATTCTATAATAAGTTCTTATTTACTCTTTAACAATATATAATAAGCACCAGCTCCCCCGTGTTTCTGATGAGAAAATCTATAGCCATTCACAATATTAAAAAATTTATGTTCTTTTAACCAAATTGGCAGTTTAGTCTTCAAAATTCCGACTTCATTATATTGATTATAATCATTGTTATTAATACTACGACCTTTTCCAGTAATAACTAATACTAATTTTAAGTGTTCCTGGTGTGATTTTACCAAAAAATTATACAATAAATCATATGCTTCTATTTGGTTATATCCATGTAAATCAAGATTTGCTTCTATTTCTACATTCCCTCTTGTCATTTTTTGATTTGTTCTTCTGTCTATGCCTGTATATTCAATATTTTTTTTAATCTTTAATTTATTGAAATTTGATGTTATTTTTTTTTGATTATTAACTACATTATCATTATGCAACATAATTTTTTCAGGTGGTGAAGATTCAGAAGAGCTTTGATCATTGCTTATGTGAAATTTTTTATTCGCTATTAGCGGCTGTATTGTAGATGTAATCTTTTCCCATAAGCTTAAATCTTCCTCTTTTAGTTTTTTAATTTTTTTATCCATTTTAAATAATTTCATCTTTTAATAAAAATATTATTATATTACCTTTTTCTTTCATTTGACCAGCTATTTGACCAGCTTCATATCCAGAACCAAAAAATATATCACCTCTTATAAAACCTTTTATTGCCGATCCTGTATCTTGACCAATCATAAGTCTTTGAAATTTTTCTGCAGAGCGTTTTTTTTGTGAAGGAATTTTTGTTTCTAGCCAAATTGGAGTGTTGATATCATAAATAGATAAATCAACAGCGATAGATCTCTTAGGAGACAATTCTATCCCACTTTGTCCAATAGTAATAGAATTATGATTTTCATTTATATTTTTTTTAAAAAAAATATAAGACTGATTTCTATTTAAAATATCATTTATTTTCTTTGGATTATTTTTTAACCAATTTTTTATTGTATTCATTGATACATCGAGTTTATTAATATATCCAAGAGCTATTAAAACTTTCCCAATGGAAGTGTATGGAAATCCATTTTTAGATGCGTAAGTATACCTTTCCGTGGTTCCATCTCTAAATATTAATTTACCTGATCCTTGTATATGCATGAAATATATTTCTATTGGATCTTTTAACCAAGCTAAAATCTTTGTTTTTTTAAGCATACAATTATTAATCATTTCTCTTGTAGGAGGAATAGTAAGCTGTTTATCGATTTCTAATAAATGTGTGTAGCCCGTAAAATTACTATCTTTATATTTAATATTATCGTATTTAATTAAATTTTTTGGCGTTGCGTATAATGGTATATTATATTCTTCAGATTTGACGTGTGACGCTTCTAAACATGGCTCGTAATATCCAGTAAATAGAGTATTTTCCGTATCGTAATTAAAAAATTTATACGGAATATAGTTTTTTTCAAAAAAAAGTTTTGGATTTTTAGAACTATATATTTTATCTAATAGTTTGCTTATATTTTCAGATTTAGAAGAACTACCATATTGGAAAACTATCCCTTTTTTTAAAGCTTCATAAGCTTCAATATGATTATCCTGATCCCATCCATTTATTTCTTTAAAAGAAATCCTTTTAAAATGTTTTTTTAAATTATCTATCATTATTTTTATTTAAAAACAGTTTCATCATTAGTGAGAAGAATTTATACCTATCACTTTCCAATTAGGATTTCTAGATTTCATCTTTTTTTCAAAAATCCAGACTTCGGTTTTTTTGTATTCTTGTATTTTATCTACATCAGATTCATTGACAGCTTCGTGTTTTAATAAAGAACCAATCTCACTCATTATTTTTACTGTGATCTGGACATTATTTTCTTTGATATCTATGGATAGAACTTGACTAGATAAAACTCTGATTAATGTGTATTCTAGTAATTCATTTTTACTTTTTCTTTTTTCTATTGCATCAGTAAAAGCTATTTTTACATCTTCACTAAGTAAATTATTTAACACAGTAAAATTTTCTTCTGCATAGGCTACCAAAACCATTTCATACGCTTTTTTTGTTCCATCACAAAATTCATCTACATTAAAATGATTATCATATCTTGTAATTTTTTCAATTTGATCTTCTAGTAAGGAATTTATATTTTGATCAGAAATTGTAGTTTTTATGATTGTATTGTCTTTATGGAGAACTGTATCTTCTATTTTTTTATTGCTAATATCATATATATTATTTCTTTTCTTTTCATTACCTGTGCGGCGCCCTAAATTATTAAACAAGGCACCAAAAATTATTACTACAACAATAAAAAGAATTATATTTTCAATCATAACTACGCTCTTTTTTAAAATTAACTATATTAAGTATATATAGACAATTCAGAATAATCTATAATATGATATATATTTATCATAATAATATGAAGTTTTAACTATGAAATTATTAATTTTTTTTACATTCATTATATCCATAATATATTTTGAAATAGGATTATTTAATACAATTAGTGAATCAATAGGATTTGCAATAACACTATTACTTATAGTAGCAACAGGTCTCCTCGGTTTTTTTTTAATAAAAAAACAATTTATTGAAATAATAGCTAGTTTAAACAAAAAAAATACAAATAACCAAGATAAATTAGCAGAGTTTTTAGAAGTTTTCTTTCTACCTGTATCAGGTATATTGTTATTTTTACCTGGCTTTATAACTGATATAATTGGTTTTATATTGCTTATAAAAGTCATCAGAAAATATTTATTAGCAAAAATATTAAAAGTTAAAAAAAGAACAAAAAATTCAGACTTCATAGATATTGACTATCAAGTCATTGACGAAGAGAATGAATATGATAAAATTAATAAATTAAAATAAAATATAGAAATATTATGGAAAAAGTTCAAAGCAATTTTAAGTGTTTAAGTCAATACATTAAAGATTTATCTTTTGAAAACCCCCAAACACCTAAAATCCTTCCTCATATAATTGGTAATCCAAATATAAGTGTCGGTGTTAATGTTAATGCTATATCAATTGATGATACAAAAAACATATTTGAGATTGAATTAACCATAAATGCACAAGCAAAAAAAAATAGTGAAATTGTTTTTATTGCTGAACTAGTTTATGCAGGGGTAATTGAATTAATAAATGTAGAAGAAAATCAAAAATCTTTCATTGTATTGGTTGATGGTGCAAAAATGATTTTTCCATTTGCGCGAAGAGTATTAGCTGATCTAGTAAGAGATGGAGGGTTTCCCCCTTTATATATTGAGCCAATTGATTTCCTAGCTCTATACAAGAATAATATCCCAAGTGTTGTTGTAAATTAAATTAATCAAAATTATCCCAAAGTGGTTTGTGGTGCATTGATTTAATGTATGATTTATGTGCTTTTATATCCATAGAGCCTAATCTTTCGGTTAACTTTTTTGCTCTTGTATTTTTTATAACATTAGTTTTTTGAATTTTTTCTTCAATTTCTTTATCGAGCAAAAGACCGTGTTGACGTCCTCCAATTAATTCCATATAAACTTCGGCCAATAATTCACAATCGAGACGAGCATCATGATAGTCTCTCTTATTATTATCTATACTGTATCGCCTACATAGTGCATCAAGATTATTCGGTGATCCTGGGTGCTTCTCTCTTGCTAGTTGTAGAGTATCTGTAACACGATTAAATTTTAATTTATCTAATCCTATTAATGTTAATTCATAATTTAGAAAATTAATATCAAATTTAGCATTGTGAATTAATAAAATTGAATCCTCAATAAAAGATAAAAAACCTTCAACAACAGATCCAAAAGTAGGTTTATCTGATAAAAATTGCTCTGTTAATCCATGCACCTTAAATGCACCTTCTGGCATATCACGCATTGGATTTATATATGTCTGATAACATTTACCAGTAGGGATATGATTAATTAATTCAATACAAGCTATCTCCACAACTTTATCACCGCTTTTAGGATTTAATCCAGTTGTTTCCGTATCAAGTACTACTTCTCTCATTAGATCCTACTTTATATTTTCTAGAATTATATTATAAATATTAGCAACTTGTTTTTTTGTTGCCTCTATTTCTAAATTATTGATAATATAATCTGCCTTAGCACATTTTTCTTCGTTAGATATCTGTCTATTTAAAATATTTAAAAATTTTTCTTCACTCATATCTTCGCGTTCTAATACTCTCTTCTTTTGTATTACAAAAGGTACCGTTACTACTATAATAATATCTATAAAATTATGTATACCTACTTCGAATAATAAAGGTATCTCAATAATAATTAATTGTTTTTTCTTTTTTTTTGACTCGTTAATAAAATTAATTTGTTGATCTCTAACCAAAGGATGAATAAAATTTTCTAAAATTGTTAATTTTTTTTTATCATTAAACACAATTTCAGCAATTCTTTTTTTACAAATTATATCCTTATCATACTCAACAAAATTATCTTTTATAAACTGCAAAATATCTGGATTTTTCTCATATATTATATTTACAGCTTCGTCAGAGTTGAAAACTGAAACTCCTAAATCTGCAAATAATTTTGCTACAGTTGTTTTGCCCATACCAATAGACCCTGTTAAACCTAATGTAATCATTTACTGATATATCCTGATTGACGCAAAAACTTCAATAATTGAAATAAAGATAGTCCTTGAATAGAAAAAAAATCACCATCGATTTTTTCAAACAATTGAATACCCAAACCCTCTATTTCATATCCTGCCACTACTTTATTAATTTTATTACCCATTGCAATAACGTACGACTCTATAAACTCATCCGTAAAATTTCTCATACACATCTTACTAATTTCAGTATGTTGCCAGATTTTCTTTGAATTTAATATGCATACATTCGAAGTAATCAAATTATGCTGCTTGCCTTTTAACTTTTTCAAATCAATTAAAGCAGTACTTTCATCTTGTGGTTTATGAAAAATTTTCTCATCACATTCTAATATTTGATCACAACCTATAATCAATTGTTGTGGGTACCTCTCCGATATCACCATTGCTTTTTTTTCAGCAAGTGCTAACGCA
>Ga0308019_10001068_pt1 | contig 16865 bp, 12 predicted proteins | sample Neamet284_FD_203135 | JGI IMG/M metagenome (GOLD analysis project Ga0308019, IMG submission 203135) | Marine microbial communities from water near the shore, Antarctic Ocean - #284 | ecosystem: Environmental > Aquatic > Marine > Unclassified | place: Southern Ocean | collected 2014-10-01 | reverse complement strand
GTTTTGTTGGACCATCTGGAAAAGGAGTTCATGAGGAGCTAGGTGTGATTAATGAGGTTGATATTATAACTGGAACACTTGGAAAGGCTTTAGGGGGTGCCTCTGGAGGATTTACAAGTGGACCTAAAGAGATAATAGAGATTCTTAGACAAAAATCTCGTCCATATTTATTTTCAAATACTTTAGCGCCTTCAATTGTTGGAGCCTCTTTAGCAGTTCTGGAGATTTTAGAAAATGATAATTCTTTATTAAAGAAACTAAAAAAAAATACTAGTCTATTTAGAAGTGGAATGGAAAAGTTAGGTTTTGATATAAAACCCGGAAATCATCCTATAGTTCCTGTAATGCTATATGATGATCATTTAGCTCAAAAAATGTCTGAAAAGCTTCTAGAATTAGGTGTTTATGTTATCGGGTTCTTTTTTCCAGTTGTTCCAAAAGGAGAAGCAAGGATTAGAGTTCAGTTATCAGCAGCACATTCAACCAAAAATATCAATTATGCTCTAAATGCTTTTGAAAAAGTTGGAAGGGAATTAGGAGTTATTAATTAATATCAATAAATTTTTTTAAAATTTACTTTCTTATTTCTGATACTTAAATTACATAATTAAAGATCATTAAAAAATGGAAGAAGGCACCAATGAGAACAAATAAATGCCATATGACATGATTGTATGGGATACGTTCAAATGTATAAAATACAACTCCAACTGTATAAGCGACACCACCAGCAATAAGAAAGACCATTCCTTCATTAATTTTATCAGCAAGAGAAGATAAATCAAATACAATAAGCCATCCCATGGCTAAATACATTAAAGTAGAAAACACTTCAAATTTTCCAGTGAAAAATAATTTCATAACTATTCCCAAGGCAGTAATTGCCCAAACTAAATAAAATAAAATCCACCCCAAACTCTCAATAAGAGAAATGAGTAACACAGGTGTGTAAGTGCCTGCAATAAGAAAGTAGATGCTAATATGATCTGTAATTCTTAAATAGTACTTCTTTTTTTGATCAATTGCCAAATGATAGAGAGTTGATGCGGTAAATAAAATCACAACAGAGCTTCCATAAACAATAACACTAAAGAGGCTAAATGGGGTTTTATTAGTATCATAATAAATTAGAAATCCCAAACCTATTATACCTAAAAAAGCACCTACACCATGAGTTATTGCGTTTAGCTTTTCTTCAAGTGGTAATTGTTTATTCATCAATGAATTGAAAATGTTTTAAAAATGAAATGTTTTTAAAATTGTAAAATCAAAATTAGAATCCAATTCGAAAGTTAAAAAAATAAAAGAGTTATGATTTACTTTATAAAGCTTTTTATTAAAAATTATATTAATTGTAAATGAGTATTACTAACCATCATTTTTCATTTTTGTATATTAGATAATTAGACTTTATATACTCAGTTTAAAAATTAAAATCATGAAAGCTTATAAATTAATAATTGTTCTTTTTATTTCATTATATAATATTAATGCTCAAATAAACATAAAAGATAAACTTCTTGAGATTGCAATAATTGATCAAAAAGTAATGATGCCTATGCGAGACGGAGTAAGACTGTCTACGGATATTTATCGTCCAAAAAGTGGTGAAAAAGTACCTGTAATTTTTTCAAGAACACCTTATAATTTCAATACATGGCAAAATGAAAAGGAAAACTTTAGAACAATGGAACGAGCATATGAAGCAATACAACATGGATATGCTTATGTTGTTCAAAATGAGCGTGGTAGGTATTTTTCAGAAGGAGAATGGGATATTCTAGGTGTTCCATTAACAGATGGTTATGATGCTTTTAGTTGGATGTCAAAACAAGTTTGGTCGAATGGTAAGATAGGAACTTTGGGCTGTTCTTCTACGGCAGAATGGCAAATGGCAGTTGCTGCACTTGATCACCCCTCTCATGCTGCTATGGTTCCTCAAGGTTTTGGTGCGGGTATAGGAACTGTGGGTGAATATTTTGAACAAGGAAATTGGTATAGGGGAGGAGCTGAACAGTTATTGTTTCCTTCATGGCTTTATAGTGTTGAACATGACAAGTTTAAGCCTCGAATTCCAGAAGATGCTTCACAAGAAGATTTAATTCGTATATCCAGATTCTATGATTTAGCACCATCAAATCCACCCGTTAATTGGGCCGAATCATTTAAACACTTACCCCTTCAAGATTTACTTAAAAATGTAAATGGTAAAAAAGAAATTTATGATAAAATGATTCGAAGAAAACCAAATAATGAGCAATGGTTTAGTGGAGGTCTTTATCATGATTCAATGGGTTTTGGTGTTCCTAGCTTTTGGTTTGTTTCTTGGTATGATGTTTCGGTTAGTCCGAATATTGCATTGTTTAATCATGTTCGAAATACTGCAAACGAAAAATATGTAAGAGACAATCAATATTTGGTCATTGCACCAACACTACATTGTGGTTTTACTCGAGCAACTGAAAACACGATAGTTGGAGAACGTTCAATGGGCGATGCTAGACTTAACTATGAAGAACAAATATATGCTTGGTTTGATTATCTATTAAAAGGAGAAAATAATAATTTTAAAAAAGAGACTCCAAGAGTTCAATATTTCACAATGGGTAAAAATATTTGGCAAGCATCAAATACATGGCCTCCAGAAAAAGCGAATATGAAAACTTATTATTTACAAAGTGACGGTAATGCAAATAGTCGTTTTGGAGATGGAATTTTAAGTTTTAAAAAAGATGAAAATGGAAAAACATCAGATATGTTTTTATATGACCCAACAAAACCTGTTAAATCCTATGGTGGCGGAGTGTGTTGTACTGGAAATGCTATTCAAGGTGGTTCATTTGATCAACGAGAAATGGAAGAAAGTAAAAATATTTTAGTTTATACAACTGAGCCTTTTGCAAAGGGTGTTGAGGTTTCTGGTTTTATAGAAAGTATTCTTTATTTATCCTCAGATGTTAAAGATACAGATTTGACAATCAAATTAATTGATGTATACCCTGATGGGAGAGCGTTTAACTTAGATGAAACTATACAACGCGTGCGATACAGGAAAGGTTATCAAAAAGAAGTTTTTATGGATGAAGGTGGTATATATAAAGTGGATTTAACACCTATGGCAACTAGTAATTATTTTAAAAAAGGGCACAGGGTTAGAATAGAAGTTTCTAGTAGTAATTTCCCTCGTTTTTCTAGAAATCTAAATACCGGTGGTAATAATTATGATGAATCAAACTCAATAATTGCTACAAATAGAATTCATCATTCAATAAATCATCCTTCAAGTATTAGTTTGCCTTTTGTTGAAAAGTAGAAATTTTAATTTTTAATAAATGATTTAAAAAAAATATTTTTTAAACTAAAAATTAAAGCTGCCAGTCCACTCATTTTTCGTTTTGGTTTTTTTCCTTTTCCAAGTCTATGTATTTGAAGTTCGTACCATGGTAATTCGACACCTCCCAATTTATCTAACATTTTTATTCCTGAAGAGGGCAGAGGTGTTTCAAAATATTTTAATTTCCCTGTTAAAATATCTTTTGCTAAATGGGGGTACAAACAATAGGGTCTTGCCAATCCAATAATATCAAGCTTGTTATCAATTAATGCTTGTTCCATTACTGCTGGTGTTCTAAACCCTCCTGTAAGCATTAGCGGTTTGTCAGTTATCTTTCTTGCTTTTTCGATGTAGTCTAAAAAATATGCTTCTCTATCTTGGGTACTTTTTTTTTGTTTATGGCCTACCATTGCTGGTTTCTCATAGGTTCCCCCGGAGACTTCAATCAAATCTATTCCTTCTTTAGATAAAATACGAATCACTTCCATTGATTCTTCTTCGGTAAATCCTCCTCTTTGAAAATCAGCTGAATTAATTTTAATTCCAATGGGATATTCTTTCCCTACTTGATTTCTTATCTCTTTATATATTTCTTTAACGAAACGTGCTCGATTTTCTAAAGAACCTCCCCACTTATCTTCTCTAATATTACTCATAGGAGATAGAAACTGACTTACCAAATAACCATGTGCTCCATGGATTTGACAACCAGTAAATCCAGCTTCTTGCATTATCTTGGCAGAATTACCAAAGCGTTTAATGATATCCCATATTTCATCTTCAGTTAATGGAGTTGGTTTTTTGAACATGGAAGATGCTCCACCCATTTTCATAGAAACTGCTGATGGACCAACTATTTTTTTATTAATTGCTGCAAATGCTTGACGACCAGGGTGATTCAGTTGTGGCCAAATATGAGTTCCCGTTCCTTTATTAGATTTTGCCCAAGCTTGAAGTAATTCAAAATTTGAATAATCTTCAACTACTACATTACGAGGTTCTCCTATAGCTCTAGAGTCGATCATAATATTTCCAGTAATTAGTAAGCCAGACTCTCCTTTTGACCATACATTATATGCTCTTATGAGATTTTTAGTAGGTGCATTTTTTAAGGTTCCCATATTTTCACTCATTGCAGACTTTGCAATTCTATTCTGTAAAATGGTTCCGTTAGGAAGTTTAAAATTAGAGCGTAAAAGTTTCATTAATTTGATTTAGTAAGTTTAGAAATATACAAACTTATTCGAATTCTTAATATCTAAATTTTTATTGTTTTAAAGTTGGTAATTTAAAGATTACTTTGAATCTTAAAAGGTTTATATGAAGTATAAAAATTATAAAATACATTTCAATTTTATATAAATAGATTACTTTTAGAAAAAACTAATGAGAGCTTATATAAATAAGTTTTTCATTTAGAAAAAGAATGGCAAAACTCCCAAAAAAATATCAATTTTTAGACTTATCAGACTACGGGCGTCCTGCAGGACATTGGATTGCTAGTCAGCTTCAATCTACAAGTTTTACACCTATTCACGTCACAACAATGTTTATCATAACGGGTCTAATTGCGATTGTATTCATGATTAATGGATACTTTATATGTGCTTCATTTTTTATTATATTAAAATCTATTTTGGATGCTGCAGATGGAGAATTATCACGTCTAAAAAATACACCTTCTTATGTAGGACGTTATTATGATTCAATTGCAGATATTCTTTTAAATTTTTCCTTTTTATTAGCTTTTTGGTACATTACAGAAGTATCTATAGTGTATATGTTTATTGCATTTTTCGGAATTCAACTTCAAGGGACCGTTTATAACTTTTATTATGTCATCTTACGAAATTCTGTAGAAGGCGACTCTACAAGTCGAATCTTTGAAGACAGTGCTCCAAAAGCTCTAAAAGGAGAAAGCCAAAAGATGGTAAATGTCTTTTATAAAATTTATGATATTTTATATATTTCTTTTGATAAAATAATGTATTACATGGATAAAGATGCAAAAGATAGTCCACCATTTCCAAAGTGGTTTATGACACTGGTTTCAATGTATGGACTTGGTTTTCAGCTATTAATTATGGCACTTATGTTATCTTTTAAACTCCAAGCCTATGTAATTCCTTTTTTTATTGGTTACTCTATTTTATTAGTAGTTTTTATAGGTCTTAGAAAACTTGTTCTCAAACCTTAATTAAATTATGTCAAACACAAAGATTGATATAATCTTAAATGGTAAAGAAGATGGGCTGTGTAAGCTTTATTACTTAAACGGTCAATTAGAGGCTGAAATTTATTATAGAGATGGGAAACCACATGGTTTAGTGAAGTTTTATAATCATGATGGTCAATTAGAGTCTGAGGCAAATTATAAAAACGGTATCAAAGATGGAATAGTGAAATCTTATTTTGAAAATGGCCAGTTGGAGCAAAAAGCTAATTATAAAAATGGATTAAAGAGTGGGTTAGTTAAATCTTATCACGAAAACGGTCGATTAAAACAAGAAGTAAACCATATATACAATACATCTGACAGATTAGTTAAATTTTATAACACAAATGGTCAATTAAAGCAAGAAGTAAATTATAAAGATGGAAAAGAACATGGGGTAGTTAAGTTTTATGATCATAATGGTCAATTAGAGTACAAGATTAATTATCAAGATGGAGAAGAAATCGATAACTTTTAGTCCAAATCCACGGACTACATACTCAGATTAAATCAGAAATCAATTTAGCAGTATAGTTTATATCCAATGAGCAGTTGTCCTTATTTTGTATTAATATTTAGGTTTGAATATTAATTTGTACATTAATAAGTATGTTTTTTTATAAGAGATTTCTTTTTCTAATTATTTTATTTTCATTTTTTTTGATTCCTGTGCACAGTCAAAAAAGAAATGGTAAACAGATAAAACATATTGTAATCTCTAGCTCTAAGGCTCAAAGTCTTGGGCTTCCTGTAATTACAAAACCATCTCCTGTAGCACTTAAAGGACAAAACAATCAAAATAATAAAATAAGAAGTAATCGGAATAGTAAATCTTCTTTAGGTGGATTAAGTAAAACAAATAATAACTCATCGAAGTCAAACAACTTTAAGGTACCTCAACTAAATAATGGTTCATTTAAATTAAATAAGACTCAAATTTCTCAATTTTTAAAGAATACCTCAAACCCAAACCCATCAAGTCTCCAGCAGAAAAAAATTAAATACAAACAAAAATCTATTACGTATTCAAAAAATGGAACGCCAGTATTTATAAAAAGTGAATATGTTGGAGATTACTCCCTTGCTGCAAAAAAATCAGATAAAGATAGAGCTTCAGAGTACTTAGAAGAGGTTAAAGATATTCTTAAGATAAAATCTCCTAACGCGGAGTTTGAGGTTTTAAATAAAAACAAGGATCAAATTGGGCTAACACACATAAAATACAAACAAACCTATAAAGATCTATTGGTCTATGCTCAAGAGATTATTGTTCATCTGGACAAAAAAGGAAGTGTCAATTTATTGACTGGATCTTTTATCCCAACCCCGGTGGAGGTTAATACGAGCCCGGTACTTAATTCAGAAGGGATTATAAAAAAACTCCCAACAATATTTGATAAAAAAATACAAGAATTAAATAAGCATAATGATTCTATAGAGCCATCATTGGTTATTTATAATAAGAAAAATCAAAATTATCTTTCTTGGCACTTAACAATTTATTCATCACAATTAGACCGTTGGGAGCTTTTCATTGATGATAAAACAGGTGAAATATTAGATAAGATTAACACGACACGACATGCAAATCGTGAAAAAAAAAACAAACCCTTAAAGTCTAATAAAAAAAAGGAAGTCCTTAAAGAAGTAATAGAAAGCAATGCAATTGGAACGGGTACTGATTTAAATGGTGTTACCAGAACTCTAAATACTATTTTTCAAAATAATTCTTATTATTTAGCAGATATAAGCAAACCCTCTTTTAACCCCTCAACTCAACAAGGAATACTTTTTACTAATAGTTTTTTGGATGATGGAAGCGACGTCATTTGGGGTATTGATTCGGATAATATTTGGACAGATCCTTCTTTAGTATCTGCTCATTATAGCGCCTCTGCGGCCTATGATTATTTCTATGAAACTTTTGGAAGAAACTCCTTAGATGGAGAAGGGGGCGATGTTCGTTCTTTTACTAATGTAAAAGAAGATGGTGATGAAATGGACAATGCTTATTATACTGGAAAAGGTCTTTATTATGGGAACGGTAACAATTTATTTTCACCTTTAGCAGGAGCTTTAGATGTTGCGGCACATGAATGGGCTCATGGCGTTGTTGAATGGTCTGCTGGTCTTGTTTATCAAGACGAATCAGGAGCTCTTAACGAGCACTTTGCAGATCTTTTTGGAGTAATGGTAGATAGAGACGATTGGACTATTGGGGAGGATATTACTGTAAACCTAAATTATTTTACTTACGGTTTTATGAGAAGCATGAGTGAGCCATTGAAGGGCGACCAACCTGAGCACTATGATAACGCTTTATATATTGGAACAGACACGGATAATGGTGGAGTTCATTATAACAGTGGAATTCCCAACAAAGCTTTTTATTTAGTAGCAACGGATATAGGAAAGGAAAAAGCAGAACAAATTTACTATCGAGCATTAACTCAATATTTAACAAGAAATTCAAATTTTGTAGATTTAAGATTTGCTTTAGGGCAGAGTGCGACTGATCTATATGGAGCTACAGAACTTTTATCAGTTAACCAAGCATTAGATGCCGTTGGAATTGTTTTAGAGGAAATAGTAGAAGAAGTTTCTATTGAAATAGATGGGAATGATTTTATTCTTTCCTATGACACAAATGAAGATGATCAAAACACTTTTTATATATCAAGTACTCAAGGGACTAATTTTCAACCAATAACTACTACAAAAAAGAATGGAAGTAAACCTTCGGTTTCTTCTGACGGAGATTTATTGGTATTTGTTTCTGATGAAAATAAATTAATGGGAATATCATTAATTGATGGTGATATATATGAATACGTCATTAGTGATAATCCAATATGGCTAGGGTCAGTAATTTCAAAAGATAGAAGTAAAATTGCAGTAACCAGAATTGATGATCTTAAAAGTATTCATGTATATGATTTTAAGGGTGAACAGTGGAAAAGATTTGAATTATATACTCCAACTACTGGCCAGGGTGTAACTACAGATAATGTTCTTTATGCAGATGCATTAGAGTGGGATAATAGTAGTCAATATATAATTTTTGATCAATTAAATAGAATTTCTATTGAAAATTCACAAACAAAAACTTTTTGGGATATAGGCTATATGAGAGTTTGGGACTCAGAAAACAACAAGTTTGCTATCGGAAATATATTAAAATTATTTGCACAGATCCCCGATGGGGTAAGTATCGGATATCCTTCGGTTTCTAAAACTTCAAATAGAGTATTAACTTTTGATTGGTTAGAAATAGTAGATGATATATATAATTTTTATGTTATTTTATTAGATACCGAAACTTTTGAACTTACATCTTTTGAAAATAATTATTGGGGTGTTCCTAACCTTTCCTCTCAAGATAATCAAGTTATTTATACCTCATTTGTAAATGGGTTTAAAATCATAAATAGTAAACAAGTCGATTTTATCACTCCATCGGAAAACACCAATCAATTGATTCAATTTGCAGATTGGGGTCTATGGATGAATAAAGGTGCTAGAGATTTCGATAATGACGGTATTTTAGATATTAATGACTCCTGCCCCGGCACACCAGTTGGAAAAGTAGTTGATCAATATGGATGTTCTTTATCTCAAAAGGATACAGATCTTGACGGTATTAACGATGATAAGGATAATTGTCTTGAAACTAGCAATGCTGATCAATTAGATACCGATCAAGATTCTATTGGGAATGTTTGTGATCCAGATGATGATAATGATGGCTATAATGATGATGTTGATTTTTTTCCTCTTGATCCAACAGAATGGTTAGAAAAAATATTTATTGCACCTAATGGAGTTACAATTGAATGTCCTGATGCTAGAATTGGACTATCAACAACAATAAATGGAAAAATAACAACGGTTGTTAGTGATACAGGGTTAAGGGAGATGATTGCTAACAATGAAGATGTTAGTTGTGTTTGTACATCTAAAGTTACTAATATGATGGGTCTATTTTCTAGTGGAAACTATACTTTTAATCAAGATATAGGAAGCTGGGATACTTCAAATGTTACCAGTATGAGAGATATGTTTTATGACAGCGTTCTTACAAGTGAGAGTGAAGGCTATGATCCGGGAGGGGTAACCGTTAGTTTGTTCAATCAAGATATTAGTAATTGGGATACTTCAAATGTTACTGATATGTCCAGTATGTTTTCAAATGCAGACTCATTCAATCAAGATATAGGAAGTTGGAATACTTCTAGTGTTACTGATATGAGCGCTATGTTTTTTAATAGTAATTCGTTCAATAAAGATATTGGAGTATGGGACACTTCAAATGTTGCTGATATGTACGGTATGTTTTATGGAGCATCAGTATTTAATCAAAATATAGGAGGTTGGGATACATCTAATATTACTGATATGGGTTATATGTTTTATGGAGCATCAGTATTTAATAAAGATATAGGACTTTGGGATACATCTAATGTTAGTAATATGAGTTATATGTTTCAACAAACTCAATTTAACCAAGATATTGGTGATTGGAATACTTCAAATGTGGAAAATATGGTAAGTATGTTTTATGAAGCTACTTTATTTAGTCAAGATATTGGAGATTGGGATACTTCAAGTGTTACGGAAATGAATTCGATGTTTTCAAATGCAGACTCATTCAATCAAGATATAGGAAGTTGGTATACCTACAATGTAACTGATATGTCGTCTATGTTTAAGGATGCTGCTTCTTTTAATCAAGATCTAACAGATTGGTGTGTTAATAGTATTATTACAGAACCTTCTGATTTTGCATCATCATCGGCGCTTACTGATGCTAATAAGCCTGTTTGGGGAACTTGTCCCAGTTTTATCTTGCCAGCAAATAACTTTAGTGTTGGAGTTATGGGGGCTTCTTGCGTAGATCAAAGTAGTGGTAAAATAGATATCATATTAGTTGATCAAACTATTAGTTATACCGCTACTATAGATGGAAATGAATCAATTGAATTTAATTCTACAACAGGTTATAGTCAATCCTTTGAAAACCTTCCTGCTGGAGTTTACCAGGTATGTTTCTCTGTAGATGTTGATGCTAATTTTACTAGGTGCTTTTCCCTTAACGTAACAGAACCGCAACCTCTATCAGTTTATTCTAGAGTAAATCCTTCCAAAAAATCAGTGACCATAAATATGAAAGGATCAAACCGTTATACTGTAAAGTTAAATGGTGAAACATCAATTATTGACTCTAGCTCTTCAGAGCTTCAATTAAAAGCTGGAGTTAATTTTTTAGAAGTTTATACAGATCAAGAATATCAAGGGGTCTATACTGAAGAAATTTTTGTTAGTGAAGAGGTTCAGTACTACCCTAATCCAACTTATGGAGCTCTCCAAGTATTTGTTTCTGGAGAAGATACTCAGGTTAATTTAAGTATTAATGGAGTTAATGGTTATTGCTACTCTGATCAAACAACTTTAGTTTCTGATTCAAGAAAAATTGAATTAGATTTATCTTCATTTAATAAAGGAGTGTATATAATTCAAGTTCAGGGTCATACAGTGAGTAAATCATTTAAAATTGTTAAAAAATAGGTTTGTAATTAATCTAACCTTTAGAAGTATATTTAGGAAATAATTCAGATTTAAAAATCACTTAGGTATAAGTTTAATATATTTTAATGCTAGATCTTTCAATTTTAAAACAACAATACAAGTATTACTTATTAAAATTTGCTCCCAAGGGGTTTTTAATAACCTTAGAGCTGATTAATAATTTGAAATATAAGCTTAGAAGCAGATCTATGGATAAAACTGTTTTTAAAGAAGTTTGGCTAAAAAATGTTTATAATAAAAATGGTGTTTTTGTTGAAGAAGGTGACTTAGTAATAGATATTGGAGCCCATGTTGGAATATTTAGCACTTACGCCTCTGAATTAAACAAATCAGGTAAAGTATATTCTTTTGAACCTTTTAAAGAAAACTTTGAAAGACTTAAAATGCATAAAAAATTAAATCAAAATGAAAATTTGAAGATATATAATCTTGGAGTGGCTGGTAAAAATGGTAAAAGGTCCTTTAATCTTCATAGTGAGAATACGGGTGGACATTCATTACACACTAATAAAAAATCTAAAAATATAATAGAGATTGAAACCATACGTTTAAGTGATTTTTGTAAAAAAGAAAATATTGAAACTATTGATTTTCTAAAAATTGATTGTGAAGGAGCTGAATTTGAAATACTAAAGTCAGATGAAAAGCTACTGGATAAAGTGAAAAAAATTGTTTTAGAATGTCATCCATTTGAAAATAATAACGCCTCTTATATTTATGATTTATTAAAAAAATACAACTTTAAAGTTATAAAGGAGCGAAACAATATTGCTGATAACGAATTACAAATGATTTATGCAATAAAATATGATAACAGCTAAATATTGAATTAGAGTTGAAAAAGTACTATTTCAGAATATTTAAGAATCATTATTTTGGGTTCAACCATTTAAACTGAAATCTTGTTTCTGGAATTACAATACGCTCTGTAATTTTATACAACCTATCTGGTAATTTTAATAAATAATCTCTTGCTTTTTCAGCTTCTGCTGTTAAACCGATAATTCTATCAATTTCCCAAGCTTTATTTAGCTTTTTTAATATTTCGATATAATCAAAACCAGTATAAACACCGACTCTTTGAGCTACTGTAGAAAAATCATTAAACAAACTTCCTTTAGAAGTAAAAGATTCTCTTAAATGTAGAGCAGGCATTACAATTTTATGCTTCATCATGTGATGAAACGCTAGCATCATTTCACTTGGATCAATCTCAAAGATTTGTCTAACAAATTCCACATATGCAGTATGATGACGCATTTCATCTCCAGCAATAATTTTAGACATTTTAGCTAATGCTTTATGTTCTTTTTTTCTTGCGATTTTAGCCACATTATTATGCGAAATAAAAGTTGCCAATTCTTGAAAACTAGTGTACACAAAATTTTTATAAGGGTCTGATGCAGTTCCTATATCAAAACCATCAGTAATTAAATGCTGTGTAGTAATTTCTACTTCTCTCATGTTTACTCTTCCAGACAGGTATAAGTATTTATTTAAAGTATCTCCATGCCTGTTTTCTTCAGAGGTCCAAGCACGAATCCATTTTGCCCATCCATTATCCGGATGTTGCGAAATACCGTCTATGTCTAATAGCCATGATTCATATGTTGGTAAGGCTTCTTCTGTAATTGTGTCACCCACTAATACTGTCCAAAAATCATCATCTAATTCTTTAGAAATTTCTTGAATTTCTTTTATTTCTTCTATAAAACTATGTTCCTGAGAGTTTGGTAAAAAGTCTGTTGGTTGCCATATTTTTTCTGGAGGAATTAAAAACTTATCTACAAAAGTATCAATGTTTTTCTCCAAAGTTTTCATTACCTCTTTCCGAATATTATTCATGGACATAACTACTTTATTTAATTAGTAAATGTTTTTTCAGTTTAATGAAACCTAGAACATCTAAGATTTTTATAATTTGAAAAGTTATATCAATTTCGTACCATTTCACACCAAAATTAGGACTATTTGCGTTTTTATGATGATTATTATGATAACCTTCACCCATCATTAAAAAATCAAAACGAAAGAGATTTTTACTTGTATTTTTTATTTTAAAATTAGTATAACCGTAAATATGACCAAACCAATTAATAATTACTCCATGTATTGGAGCCATCAAAAAAGTTATTGGAAATAATAACCATTGCCACCAATTTGTAGCAAAGAACAAAAAAAAATTAAAATAAATAGCAATCCAAAATAGACGAGATAAATTAGAATTTGCGAATACATCAAATTTTTTCCATTTTGGAATATTTTTAGTGAAACGCTCATCAACAGATATTAGTTGTTCGTTAATATTTTGATAGATTGTTTTTGTTTTCCACATCATCGCAAAAAGATTAGCATCGTGTGATGGAGAATGAGGGTCCCTTTCAGTGTCTGTATGTGCATGGTGCATACGATGCATTATGCCGTATCCATAGGCGCTTAAGTAGCTTGGGCCTTGAAAAATCCAAGTTAAAAAAAATGTAATACGTTCCATGGTTTTTGACATTGTAAATACCTGATGTGCAGCATAGCGATGTAAAAAAAAAGATTGAAAAAACAAACCTCCATACCAAAGAACTAAAATAAAAATGATTATTGTCATGTTTTTTATTTCAAAGGTAGTTTGATGTTTGAATAAAAACAATGAACCTAAATCAATAAAACGGATCTAACAAACGTTTCCGTATTCTACTTAAAGCTTGGGCAGTAACACCAATGTATGAACTAATGTATTTTAAAGGAATTACTTTTAATAGCTCTGGACGTTCTTTAAATAATTTCAAATAACGTTCCTCAGCATTAAAATTTAAGAGGTTTTGCTCTCGTTTAGATTTTATCAAAAAGAGACTTTCCGCGGTTAACCTTCCTATTAAATTTCCTATTTGTGTTGATTTATAGACTGATTGTAAATCATCATATGTAAGACTCAGAACAGTTGTTTCTGTAAGTGCTTGTATTTGATATGCAGAAGGTGATTGTGTTAAAAAAGAATCATAAGCACTAATAAACTGATTTTTAAAACTAAACCCAAATGTGATTTCTTTTTCTGGATTTTCTTTAGGAATAAAAAATCTAACAATTCCAGATTCTATAAAGGATATAGTACTTTCTACTTCATTAACTTTTAAAAAAACTGATTTTTTTGGAATTACTCTTCGCTGTAATTTTGAAATAAAAAAATTCCAATCTAAATCAGGGATGGTAGCTATTTGATCTAAATATGTTTTTATCTGTTGCAAATGTTTTAATCAAAATTAATTAAAATCAAATATAAGTATTACTATCCTGAGAAATGCCAGTATTGTTTAAAGACTTTTTAAATAAAACTTTAAATCTTGGAGAGTTATTTAAATTTGAATAATTGTTTCTAATCATTTATTCTTCAGCAAGTTCAGGTATTTATAATTTCCTTATATTTAAGAGAAACGAACACAATGAAAAAACTTCTTCTTTTTTTAATCCTTCCAATCACTCTTTTTAGTCAAAATAAAGCTATTAACGCTTCAACTCAATGGATCGAAGAAAATGGAGCAGACATGATTAATGAATATGCGCAATTTTTAAAATTACCTAATCATGCATCAAATATTATTGATATTAATAAAAATGCAGAGTTTTTAAAAAATGGTTTTTCAAAGCGAGGCTTCGAAATGCAATTATTAAAATTACCCGATGCTCCACCAATTGTTTACGGAGAAAGAAAAGTTCCAGGAGCCAAAAGAACGTATTGTTTTTATATTCACTACGATGGTCAGCCAGTAGATCCTAAAGCATGGACACATGAACCTTTTAATCCCACTCTTTATGATAATGCAATGAATAAAGGTGGAGAAAAAATCGATTTTCCAAAATCAGGAGAAAAAATAGGTAAAGAATGGAGAGTTTATGCACGATCTGCTAGTGATGATAAAGCACCATTTCTAACATTATGGTCAGCAATTGATGCTTTAAATAACTCAGACATACCTTTTTCTTCAAACATAAAATTATTTTTTGACGGAGAGGAAGAGTCTAGCTCTCCAAATGTCATGAAGTATCTTGAAAAATATTCTGAATTATTCGATGATATTGATGTATGGTTATTAAATGACGGCGCAATCTTTCAAACGGGACAACCACAGTTTAAATTTGGAGGTAGGGGAGTCACAAGTTTAGAATTAACAGTTTTTGGAGCAAATGCTTCACTTCATAGTGGACACTATGGTAATTGGGCACCTGTTCCAGGTCAAATGCTTGCAAGACTTCTAACAAGTATGAAATCTGAAGATGGAACTGTTTTAATAGATGGATTTTATGATTCAGTTATACCCATTTCAGAATATGAAAGGGAACAGATTAATAATATACCTAACATTGATAAGTATCTTAAAAGAGAATTAGGTTTATCATTTACGGAGGGAAATAATCAAAATCTATTTGAAAGAGTTTTAATGCCAAGCTTAACAATAAGAGGTCTTTCAAGTGGAAATGTTGGTGAAAAATCTAGAAATGTAATTCCGTCAAAAGCCACTGCAACTCTAGGTATGAGATTAGTTAAAGGAAATGATCCTGAAAAAATGATTGATCTAGTTGAAAAGCATATTAAAAGTCAAGGTTGGCATATAACTTATAAAGACCCAGATGAAAAAACTAGAAATTTATATCCGAAAATTGTAAAAGTTAAACGAAACCCTAATGGGTTTCCTGCTGGAAAAATTAATATGGATGATCCGACTGTCAGACCAATAATCGAAGCAGTAAAAAAACATATAAACCCTAATATTGTATTGCTTTCAAGTTCTGGAGGGTCAAATAGAATTTATCAAATTATTTGGGAGGTTTTAGATAAGCCTGGAATATCTGTGAATATGGTCAATCACGATAATAACCAACATGCTGCAGATGAAAATCTAAGACTAGGAAATTTATGGTATGGAATTAATTTAATGGCGTTATTATTGACTATGGAATGATTTATCTGTATTGTTAGTAGGAGCACTTATTTAGAATAAATTTTTTTCTGTTAAAGTAAATAGATATCAAATAAATTATTGGAGCCATTAAAATCCAACTTGATTGTGCTTGTAATGTAATTGGTCTTCCGGCTATTTTAAAAATAGTAGGATTAAATGAAGATCCTAGTGGATGCAATGGAGCCCATGAAAGATCACCATTAGAGCCTAATTGAAGATTATAAAAGAATGCTTCAATATAAATATTTTGAATAACAAACCACAAGAGAAAAATTGTAAAAGCTCCCCAGTTCCATTTTAAAAAAGGTGATTTTTTATTTCTATATGAGAATTTTACTAAAAACAATCCTATCCAAACGATCAGTACATCAGCTAATGAGTTTAATAACCAATTTATATTAATTGGTATGGCGCAATTTAGAGCAGTACTTCTCCTTTCATCAACCGAAAGTCCTCCTCCTAATCCATAAGTAAGCCAAATTTCCCAACCAAGAGAGACTATTAAAAAAGTACAAATTAAAGTTAGTGTAACTCTAGATGAGACCTTGTTTTTAATTATGTAATATATTGACAGAACTATTGGGATAAATGCAGCAATGTAAAGACGAGTAACAAGCCAATATTCAGTATAAGTTAAATCGCAATATTTGAAAAAATCGAACACCATTAAATATAAGAAATTAAAAAATAAATTTATGACAAGAAGTTTTTTCAATACACCCTCTTTATTTAATAAAAAAATAATTAGTCTGAATAACTAAAACACGCATATATTCTTCTT
>Ga0308019_10001062_pt1 | contig 16926 bp, 11 predicted proteins | sample Neamet284_FD_203135 | JGI IMG/M metagenome (GOLD analysis project Ga0308019, IMG submission 203135) | Marine microbial communities from water near the shore, Antarctic Ocean - #284 | ecosystem: Environmental > Aquatic > Marine > Unclassified | place: Southern Ocean | collected 2014-10-01 | reverse complement strand
TGAGGGAGTCTCATCTCGAAACTCTGGTGTCATTCATGCAGGAATGTACTACCCAAATAAATCGTTAAAAACACAATTTTGTATATCTGGTAATGACCTGCTTTATAAATATGCAGAACTTAAGAATATAAACCATAGAAAAATTGGTAAATATATTATTGCCACCCAAGAGCACGAATTAGATAAGTTAAAAAATATCTATGATCAAGGCATAACTAATGGTGTAAGTTTAAAACTTTGCTCAAAAGATGAAATAAAGTCTATATATCCTGATTTAAAGGTAGAAGGAGCAGTGCATTCTCCAGAGACAGGAATTATTGATGTTCCTGAATTGATTACTGCCTTAGAGGGAGATATTCAACATAACGAAGGAGTTGTTTCCTTTAATACCTCCTTTATTTCAGCTAAAAAATCTAAAAATGATTTTGATATTATTTGTAATGATGGAAATAATTTTAGTATTAATGCCAAAGTCTTAGTTAACTCCTCAGGGCTTCATTCAGATATCACCTCAAAAAAAATACAACCACTTGATCAAAAATATAATTCTCCTATTTATTATGCAAAAGGACATTATTTCAAATACTCTGGGCTCCATCCATTTCACTCGCTCGTATATCCTTTAGCTTCAGAATTTAGTTCTGGGTTGCATGTTGGTTTTGATATGGGTGGTCAAATAAGATTTGGTCCCGACGTCACATGGGTTGATGCTATAGATTTTTCTTTTGATGAGTCCCTAAAGGATCATTTTATAAATTCTATACATAATTATTGGCCTGAAATGGATCCAGATAAATTACAGCCTGACTATGTTGGAATAAGACCTAAATTACAAAACTCAAATGAAAAAATGAAAGATTTCTCTATTCTTGGATCACAAGATCATGGTGTAGATGGTTTAATTAATCTTCAAGGCATTGAAAGTCCGGGGGTCACAAGCTGTCTTGCAATAGGGCAATATATTGCTGAACTGGTGTAGTTTAATTTTTTAAATGTACGAGCAAGTCTTGCTTAAATTGATCCAATATTTCTTCTTCTATTAAATGCCGCATATTAGGAATAACTATTAATTTACTTCCTTGGATTAGTTTATGCATCCTATAAGCATTTTTAACTCCAATAACAGGATCATTTTGTCCATGGATAATAAGAGTGGGAGTTTTTATCGATTTAACTCTTGATATTCTGTCCTTAGAGGAAAGAATAGCTAAAAGCTGCCTAGCGTAACCAAACCCATCAGCTTTATGTTTTGCTCGATTATAATTAGCAATAACGTCTTCACGAAATTCTGGAGTGCTTAAGTCACGTCCAGTCATGCCAATTAGTGAGACCCATTTAAGTTCTCTTTGATACACATCCTCCATAGAAGCATTCTGCATTTTTGATCGATTCATCATCACTTGTTGAACTTCTTTTGAGGGGCCATTAAAAGGTCCAGGTACTGAAGCAGTTGAAGCAATTAACGTAAATGACTTAACTCTATCAGGGTAGATAGAACAAATAATTTGGCTAATCATACCCCCCATTGAGGTTCCTAGAATATGCGCCTTATCTATATTCAATTTATTCATTACGCTAATACCATCCTTGGACATATCATCAAGGTTATATTCAGATTTCATAGGTAAGCGAAAGTAATAACGCAGGTAATCTAGAGCGAAAGCAGGCTTCCCAAAGAATCTTGTAGATAAACCAGCATCTCTGTTGTCGTAGGTGATAGGCCTGTAATTGTTTTCAATTAAAAAATCAATTAAATGAGCAGGCCAATGAACGAGTTGAGCACCAAGACCATGAACTAAAAGAATAGGCTCAGCCCCTTCGGGGCCATAATCACGATAGGCAATTTTTACTCCATTCTCCTCTGCATAATCTTCTTGATAATTCATAGCTACAGTCTTACATATTTTTCATATGCAACGTAGATGTTTTTGATATACATTATGTATAAAAATAAATACCAAATAAATCATGAACACCAATATAGTCAGCAACAAAATTAGAGCAGCCTACGGGATTGGCGATTATGCAATTTGTCTTTATTGGAGTGGAGTTGGACTTTACCTTCTATATTTTTATACAGATGTTGTTGGCATTACGCCTTTAATGGCTGGTTGGATTTATGCCTTAGGAATTGCATGGGATGCTGTAACTGATCCTTTTATGGGTTATATGGCTGAGCGAACTAGAACCAAGATGGGAAGCTATCGTCCTTATATATTTTATGGCTCTATTCCTTTAGCTTTGTCTTTTGTGCTTTTGTTTTGGGTGCCCCCATTTGAAGGAACATATTTATTCTTATTTTTATTAGCTGTAAATTTAGTTCATAGAACTTGTTTTACTATTGTCAGTGTTCCTTATTCATCGCTTACTGCTCGAATTACAGATGATAGCGACGAGAGAACCAAACTAACCACAGCTAGAATGCTAGCCGCTTCATTTGGAACTTTAACTATTTCAGCCTTAGGCTTTCCAATCGTCTTATGGTTTGGTGGCGGAGTGGAATCACTTGGATTTATATTCCTTGGAATAATAGCGGGCTCAATAGCAGTCTTAATTTTAAGCATTACTGTATTTTTTGTTAAAGAAAGAAGTTTTGAATTTTCAGTAGCTGAACTACCCAGCTTTACTAAAGTCTCTAAATCAGTAGCTAATAATTATCCTTTTTGGATAGTATTTAGTTCAATCTTAATCTTAATTTCAACTTCACTTATGTTTAACAACAACTTAATTTATTTTGTTAAATATTCTTTAGATCTTCATCAATATCAAGGTTTAATTTTAGGCGTTAGTAGCGCTAGCTCTTTTTTATCTATTCCTTTTTGGGCATACGCTGCTTTAAAGATTGGAAAGAAGAGTTCATGGATGATCTCAATGAGTTTCTTGCTTGTAGGTTTTCTAATCTTTTACTTTTACCCTATAACAAAATTAAATGAACTCTTATATATTCTGGCTTTTATTGGGATTGGCAATGGCGCAACGGGTGTTTTATTTTGGTCAATGCTACCTGATACCATCGAGTACGGAGAATGGAAATCTGGCATAAGAACAGAGTCCTCTCTATATGGCTTCATGACGTTTGCGCAAAAAGGCGCTATAGCTATAGCTGCTCTTATATTAGGTTATGCACTTACAAAGATTGGTTTTGAACCAAACCAAGTTCAAACCGAAGAGACGCTTACTGCATTAAAATTTTTAATGTCATGGATACCTCTTGCTGGAATTTGTTTAAGTTTTGTATTGGTATATTTCTATCCAATTGACAAAGCTTTCCATGAAAAATTATTACAAGATATTCAAGAGAAGAGGCTTTTAAATGAATAAAGTTAAATGGGGAATTATTGGATCTGGAAATATAGCTAAGGCATTTGCTCACTCAATTAAATACTGTGAAAACTCAGACTTGGTAAGTATTTTTGGAAGAAACGAAGAGACAGTTAACCAATTCTCAACAAAATTTGGTATCAAGCCCTATACAAATCTTGAGGATTTTATTTCTTCAAATAAAATAGATGCAGTCTATATAGCAACTCCTCACAGCTCTCACTATACGTATTCATTAGAGGCAATAAAAAATAACAAACATATACTTTGTGAAAAACCTCTGACGATGAACTACTTGGAAAGTATGACGTTATTAAATTTAGCAAAAGAAGCAAAAGTTTTTTTAATGGAGGCTTATATGTATAGGACCCATCCTCAAACTTTTCATATCTTGGATCATTTGGATCTTTTTAAAAATACTCAAGAGAAGATTTTTATTGAAAGCTCCTTCGGATTTTCAGCAGAGCTACCAAAGGAACATCGTTTAAGAAATCCATTCCTAGGAGGAGGTGCAATTTTAGATGTTGGGTGTTATCCATTATCAATGGCTAAATTAATAGCTGGCAGCCTTCAAGGTTTACCCTTTGCTGATCCTGAAAGCATTAAAGCGACGGGAAGACTAGATGAAACAGGTGTTGATCTTCAATCAGAAGCACATTTAATATTCTCAGATGAAATTGAGGCAAAAATTAGTTGCGCAATAGATGAGGATTATTCAAATGATCTTAAGATTAAAAGTGGAAATCTGGAGTTAATTGTTGAGCAGCCTTGGCATTGCGGACAATTTCAAGATGGTAATTCATCTATCAAGATATTAGATTCAGGCAATCTAGTTAAAGAGATTCCATACCTAGATACAGTAGGTTTATTCACTAGAGAAATTGATCATGCATCTCATTGCATTCAAGAAGAGCAATTTGAATCAGCGCTTGTCTCTCATGCAGATACTCAAAGCAATATGCTTTGGTTAGATAAGTGGAGGCAAGAATTAGAAATTAAGTGTCCTTATGAATCTTTAGATAATTCACCAATACCAGCATCTAAGTTTTACTTAATGCAAAAACCTCAATTTCAAAATACTGCAATTGCAGGGATAGAAAAAAATGCCTCAAGGTTAGCTTTAGGTTGCGATAATCAGACCTCAAGTTTGCATGCTTTTACTATGTTTGATCATTTTTATGGAGCGGGGGGAAGAATATTTGATACGGCTTATATTTATAATAATGGCAAGGGTGATAAGTATTTAGGTGATTGGATTAATTCAAGAAATCTAGAGAAAGATATTATTGTTATTGGAAAAGGTGCGCATACACCTCAATGCGAGCCACAATTTATAAGACCACAAATTATAGAATCACTAGAACGTTTAAATATTCAAACTTTAGATATTTTTTGCCTTCATAGAGACAATCCAGATATACCAGTCTCTGAATTCATGGATGCCCTAGATGAAGTTAAGAGCGAAGGGTTGATAAATCTTATAGGGGCTTCTAATTGGCAACTAGAGCGCTTCTCAGAAGCTCGAGACTACGCTCAATCAAACAATAAAGAGCCCTTTACAGCTTTAAGTAATAATTTTAGTTTAGCTGAAATGGTTGATCCTGTTTGGCCTGGCTGTGTTGGAGTTAATAACGAATATATTAATTATCTTATTCAGAATGAGGTCATGCTATTTCCTTGGTCAAGCCAAGCTAGAGGCTTCTTTATTAAGAAAAAAGAGATTACATCGAATGAGCATTTTTCAAATCCTTCTTTAGAAGAGGAAATAAGAGTTTGGCATAATGAAAAAAACTTAAAAAGAAGAGCTAAATGTTTTGAAATAGCTGAACAAAAAAATCTTCAACCTATCCAAGTAGCGCTTGCATATGTAGTGCAAAAATCTTCTTTAATATTTCCTTTAATTGGACCTAGAACTATCTTTGAAACCAATAGCTCAATTGAGGCAGCTCAGATCAATTTAAGCGATCAAGAGATGAAAGATTTATCTATAGACTAATGATTGCCTGAAGAAGAATATTTTCTGCTGAGGATCCAATAAATATCTCATAAGAGCCTGATCTTACTTCCCAGCTTTTTTTCTCTATATTCCATGAAGAAAAATTTCTTGGATTTAAGCTAATTTCAACTTTAGATTTATCATTAGGATCAAGCATTATCTTACTAAAACCTTGCAAAGTTTTCATAGGCTCAGAATCATCATCAGTTTTAAAACCAACATAACACTGCGCAGTTTCTGCTCCAGCTACCTGGCCAGTATTTTGAATTGAAAATTTACAAGACACGGTATTTTCTGCCTGAATATTAATTTCTAAATCAGTGTAATCAAACTTTGTATAAGAAAGGCCATGCCCAAAAGGAAAGAGGGTTTGAATATTTTTCTTGTCATACCATCTGTAGCCTACTAAAAGTTTTTCATCATAATTCATCTGCAGGTCCTTACCTGGATATGAGCTAAATGCAGGAGTGTCTTCAATATTTTTAGGGAAAGAGGTTGGTAGTCTTCCTGATGGATTAATTGCCCCAGTTACAATATCAACTAAAGCATTGCCAAATTCTTGGCCTGCAAACCAAGTTTGAATAATAGCCTCAGCCTTATCAACCCAAGGCATTTTTACTGGCGAACCTGTATTAAGCACAACTAAAGTATTTGGATTAACCTTCAATACTTCTTCAATTAAGTGATTTTGATTAACGGGTAAATTAAAATCACTTCTGTCATTACCTTCTGTTTCCCAATCAGAGTTTGTGCCAACAATTAAAATAACTTGATCTGACTCACTAGCAAGACTTAATGCTTCATCAAATAAGTTAACTTTATCAGGTGCCTGGCATCCAATATAAATTGCTGGGAAATTGCCTTCAAATTTATATCTAATTTCAATTTGATAGGTCTCACCCTCAATAAGATTAATTTTGGCTTTCTTTGAATCAGAGCTAAATGAAAAGAATGCCTCTCCAGGTGTAGTTTCTGTCCAATTATCAATAAGCTCTTTACCATCAATAAAAAATCGAGCTTTACCAATCCCGAATATTTCAAATTCATGTTGGCCAGAAATATCTGGTGTATATGCGCAGGAGAATCTTACAGAAATATCTGGTCTTTCTAATTTTGCGATAACATCTTTAGCAAAACCTTCAAATACCCAGAATTTATTGCCTATTAAATGCTCTTGCATGACTAAATTTTCATCAAAGTTTGAACCTTCAAAATACTCAACTAAAAAGCCTTCTTTATTGTCCATAAATTTTTCATTTACTCTTGGAAGATATTTATGTGTATGACAACCTTTTGCATAAGAGATATTTGCTTGCTCTCCTAGCTTATTTTGGAATGCCTCCAATGGATGAGCTTGATAATGCGGTTTAAGACTTGCACTTCCTCCTCCAATAATTTGAGCTTCCTTAGCATTAGGACCAATAATTGCTAGATTCTTAATATTTGATTTTAAGGGCAGCAAATCATTGTTTTTAAGCAGAACCATGCCACCTGCTGCAGCTTTTTTAAGCAGTTTTCTATGCTCTTCTGTATTATGACTTTCCTCTGGCTTGATCTCAGGATTTTCAAATCTCTTTGAGAAGCTAGCAATATTTAAAATTCTTCTTACCTTGTCATTAATTAATTCTTCTTCAACTTTACCTTCAGTTACAGCTGCATATAACTTATCACCCCAAGCGTGTCCTGGGCCTGGCATTTCAAGATCTAGTCCACCATTAGCATTCTCTTCGGTTTCCAGGGCAGCACCCCAGTCACTTACTACATAGCCATCAAAACCCCATTCATCTTTTAAAATATCAATTAGAAGCTCTTTATGAGAACTGCAATAAATATTATTTAACTTGTTATAAGCGCTCATAACAACCTGAGCATTACCATCCTTAATACCCATTTCAAAAGGCAGTAGATATATTTCTCTTAGAGTTTTCTCATCAATATTTGAACTAACTAGATGTCTCTCATATTCAGTATCATTACCGATAAAGTGTTTTAAGCATGCAGCTACGTCTTGTGACTGAACTCCTTGAACATATTCCGTAGCAATTTTTCCAGTTAAAAAAGGATCCTCTGAAAAACTCTCAAAATGCCTTCCTCCCAAGGGATGCCTATGAATATTAATAGTAGGCCCAAGTAGAACGTCTACATCTTTAACTTTTGCTTCTTCACCAAGAGCAACACCAAGTTGATTAATTAGATCCATATCCCAAGTTGACCCAATTGATATAGCACAAGGGAAACAAGCTGAAGATTTCCCTGAGTTTGAGTCTCCCCTTACACCATTTGGACCATCTGACATCTTGATGCTTGGAATACCAAGCCTATCAATTTTATTGGTATACCATGAATTGAAACCACTCATAAGAGAGATCTTTTCTCTTAAAGTTAGGTCTTGAAGAAGCTTATTTATATTGGACATGGATCAATATTAAATCCTTTAATACATATCTTCAATTATTCAATTTTAAAAATAACTGTTAGCATATTGACGATGACTAAATTCCTAATAACTTTACTAATTTCACTTTCCATTTTTCTATCAGCTACACAAGAGCTCGATAGGATTATTATCCCTAAAACTTTAATTACCTTAGATGCTGCTAATGCTAATTCTGATGCTGTCATGATAAGAGGTTCTAAAATTTTTGCTGTTGGACAGCAGGAGGTTTTAATAAAAAATTTTCCTGATGCCGAAATAGATTATTCATTTGCAGACGATGTAATTGTTCCTGGATTTATAGAGCACCATATTCATCCATTATTAGCAGCTATTACTATGAGTTCAGAAATAGTCGCTATCGATGACTGGGTTCTTCCAAATAAAAAAAGTAATGGTGTAAGAGATAGACCTGGATATATAAAAAGATTAAAAGAATTAGAAAAAAATCTAGAGGGTGCAGATACTCCTTTAGTGAGTTGGGGCTTTCATCATTATTTTCATGGAAAATTGACCAGAGATGATTTAGATAAAATTTCTTCAGACAGACCTATCTTAATTATTCATCGATCTTTTCATGAATTTATTATGAATTCAAAAGCATTAGATTTATTTGGCATTAAGAAAGAAGACTTAAATAAACTAACTTCAGCAGAGAAAGAGTTAGCGAACTTTGAAGAAGGTCATTTTTCTGAAAGGGGTCTGATAATGGTAATGCCAAAAATTATGCAATATCTTGGTTCCCCGCAAAGAATCATGAAAGGCTTTGCTGTAACTGAGCAATATATCCAGGAGCAGGGCGTTACTCTAATTGCAAATCCTGGAGCCATGTATAACAAAGATATACAGGGTATTAAGAATTATGTTTTAGGCGACTCAGATACTCCATTCAGATCATTATTTATTCCAAGTGCCTTATATATGCTTGAGCATTTTGAAATCTCTGATCTTCTTAAAGAAACGGAGGCTCTGCTTAAATGGGGTAATGGAAAGGTTCAATATCTTCCTAAGCAAATAAAACTTTTCACTGATGGAGCTATGTATTCTCAAAATATGGTTTTAAGAGAAGGTTACCTTGATGGGCATCAAGGAGTTTGGTTAATGGAAGCAGCGGTCTTTGATGAAGTCTTTGAACTTTACTGGGATGCTGGCTATCAAATTCATATTCATCAAAATGGTGATTCAGGTTTGGATAGAATCCTGGATACAGTAGAAAAGAATAATAAAAGAAACCCTCGATCAGACCATAGGACAACTATCGTGCATTTTGGTTATTCAGCTTCAGATCAAATAGATAGAATTAAGGAACTAGGACTTATAGTTAGTGCAAATCCATACTATGTAACTGTTTTATCTGATTTATATAGCAAAGTTGGTGTTGGCTATAAAAGATCTCAAGAGATGGTTCGATTAGGTGATGTTGCTAGAGCAAATATTCCTTTGTCTCTCCATTCAGATATGCCTATGGCGCCGGCATCACCATTGGTGCTTATGCATGCGGCAGTGAACCGTATCAATTATGCCAATAAAGTTGCCGGTCCGAATCAGAGAATCTCTGCATTAAATGCATTGAAGGGTGTAACTTTAAACGCTGCTTATACGATTCATTTAGAAGAAGATTATGGGTCAGTGAGTGTTGGTAAATTTGCTAATTTTACTGTTCTATCTGATAACCCTTTGACGATAAATCCCTTAAAAATTAAAGACATTAAAGTTAAAGGTACTATTGTCGAAGGTAAAGTATTTCGAACTCCTTAAAACCTTAGAAAGGTTAGTCCTTTTAAGCCCCAAACTTACTTTTTTAAATCGTCTCAAAATTTGCATTATCGCGAATTAAACGCTAAATTCTCTATATAAGTTATCTATATAGTTACGGTTTTTACTATAACTAAGGATAATAACAATTAACAATTCATTATCGGGGGATATTATGAGTTTAGATTTTCATAAAAAATTATTAGGATTTTCTTTTCTAATTATTGGAGTATTTAGTTTTACACCTACTCTAGTAGCAGAAGATGGAGTGCTTGAAGAAATTGTAGTTACATCACAAAGAACTGAAGAAAGTTTGCAGGATGTTCCTATTGCTGTAACAGCCTTAAGCGCAGAAATGCTAGAAGACCAACAAATTGAAGGCGGTTCAGATCTTCAGTTAGTTACTCCTAGTTTAAGTTTTCAAGGTGGAGATTCCGGTGGTGGAACCTTTAATATAAGAGGTATTACCAATTTAGCGGTATCTGCAACAGCTGAAAGTGGTGTAGAAATTCATGTTAATGATTTACCTGTCGGTGCATACACGATGCAAGATGGAGATTTTTATGATCTTGAGCGTGTTGAAATACTAAGAGGTCCTCAAGGGACTCTTTATGGTAAAAACTCTGTAGGTGGAGCTATTAATATAATTACTGCTAAACCTGTAATGGGTGAAATGGCAGGAAGTATTAAAATTGAGAATGGTAGTTTTAATCTAAGAAAAATGAAAACTATGTTCAATTTACCTCTTGGCGAAAAAATGGCTATGAGAATTGCAACGTCAACGACTACAAGAGATGGTGATATTAAAAATATTTATTCCAAATCAAAAGTAAGTCATGTCAATAATAGAGATAGCCAAGCATGGAGATTTTCTCTTGCATGGGATGTCAATGATAAAACTGATATAACTTTTGTGCATGAAGCTTACGATGAAGACTCTATGCGTCATTATGTTAACAATACTTACTGTCAAAGAGATCCGTCATTAGTAGTTGGTTGTACCCCGGGTGGTGAACTAGTTCATGAACTAACTCATCCAATGGCTACTTATGTTGAAAACTTAGCTGTTCTAACTGGAATATTAGACTTTACTCCTGTCACTGATATGTCAGGAGCTCCTAAAGGTTTTTGGGAAGTTAATATAAGAGGAATGCCAAAGTACATTGTTGATTCAGATATTTCTATGTTAATCGTAAATCATGAGTTAAATGACAATTGGAATGCAACTTTTTCAGCTATGAGAAAAGACAGACTATATGACAGAACTGGTAGTTATGTTTCAGAGGAAATGGATAAATTACGTTTTAAAGATAATCCATATTTTCCAGGTGGCTATGTCCCAATGAGTGGTTACGGACCTGGTTGTAAGCTTGAAGATGGAACTCTTGGTGTATATGGTGGCTGTATTACAGATACCATGAATTATCCGGATGGATTTGACAGACAATACAATCCAAAAATGGAACGAGAAGTATTTGAAGCGAGAATTCAATCTAACCTAGATGGAGATATGAATTATCTTCTTGGAGCTATTCATACATCAGGTAGTAATCTAAGTGTTTATGATATTGCTGCTAACGGGCTAGATGCTTTAGCATTAGCTCCGCCTCCTATTCTAACAGGCGGAACTCCTCAAGGTTATGTGCAGTTATATGCGCCTTTATATAGATCTAGTACTATTTCAGCTACAAGAAGTACAGCTATATTTGGAGAAGTTTATTATCAAGCTTCAGAAAAAACTAGTTATACAGTAGGTCTAAGACATACTCAGGATTATAAAGAGCAGTATGGCCGTTCTCCTTTCTTAAGTGTAGTTGGATTTGGGGGCATTGGTACTGGCTTTACAGCATTACCTGGTTCGGAAATACCTGCATTTGGTGCTTCTTGGTACGGCTCTGGAGCTGTAGGAGATCCTGAAGTTAGTTTTGAAAATACTACAGGTAGATTTGTAGTTGATCATCAGCTTGATGACAATACTATGGTTTATGCAAGTATCTCTCAAGGCTTTAAAGGTGGTGGTTTTAATGGTGCTTTAGATCCAGCGTTATATCCTGATACTGCTCAAGTTTTTCCATCTACCGATCTATTAGCTTTTGAAGTTGGTATTAAAAAAGAAATTCCTGCTAAAGGAATGAGATTAAATGCTTCTGCTTATATGTATGATGCATCTGATTACCAAGTTACTAAAATAAGAAATAAAACAAGAGTTAATGAAGGCATTGATGTAATTATGAGTGGAGTAGAAGCTGAATTCTTATGGATTCCTCTTATGGCCCCTGAATGGAAAATTAATGCAAACATAAGTTATGAAACATCAGAAATTGCTGATGGAACTATGCTTTTAAATCCTGTAAATGCTGATCTTTGTCTAACATCTGGTTGTGGTGACTGGCATATGATGAAGGGCGCAGCTGATGCTGAAGTCTTTGTTGTAAGAAAAGATGTTGCAACTGCAATTTGGCAAACATGGTTAGCTGGTGGATGGGCACCTTTTGGTCTTCAGAATGGAATTCTAATTCCTGCTGAGTTCCATGGTGATAGACAATCTGGAGTTCCTACTCCAGTAAGTTTCCTTCAAACAGGAGTAGCAGCAGGTCATTTACCTTCACTTGCTGTAAGACAGTATTATGAAATTATGGCTAGTATCGTCTGTGCTCAAATGGGATGTAGTGCATCTGATGTTGTTATGGATGGAAGATTATCTGATATTAGTGGTAACACTCTTACACATCCAGAATTAATGGCTAATGTTGGAGCGCAATATACTTTAACTACTACTGAATATAATGTTGATTTTAGATTAGATGCATATCATCAAGGTGAAAGATCTACATCATTATTTAATCTTGCATGGGACAAAGTTGATCCATGGACTGAGCTTAATGCTTTAATAGCAATTACTCCAACTAATGAAGATGCTAACTGGCGTATAAATATTTATGGTCAGAATATTACTGATGAAGTTAACGTTATGAATGTTGGTGATGCTACTGCACCACTTGGTATGGCTAAGTCTATTTGGGCAAGGCCTCGAGCTACTTATGGCATAAGTCTTTCTTATGACTTTTAATATTAAGTAAATATTTAAAAAGCCTCGCACTTGCGGGGCTTTTTTTTAGGGTAGAATAAAAAAATGAAACTTCTTATAGGTATTCTGTTAGCAGCTCTCGCTATATGGTCAGGCTCTGCAGTAGCATCAATCTTAATTGGAATTATTTATTCTTTAACACTAGACCTTTCAGATGATTTTATTACTAAGTCAATAGGACCAAGATTATTACAAATAGGTATAGTTATTTTAGGGTTATCAATATCTTTAACTAAAGCTTTTTCATTAAGTGGTACTTACCTGCCTTATATTTCCTTATTAGCTTTAACTACTTTTTTTCTAGGAATTTATATTGGCAAGCTTATTGGTCTTGATAAAAAATTGACCTTACTTATTGCCTCAGGAGCAGCTATTTGTGGAGGAACTGCAATGGTAGCAATTGCCCCAATTATAAAAGCCAGACCTAAAGATTTATTAACAGCCATTACAATAATCTTTTTACTAAACGCCCTAGCAATCATTATTTTTCCTTTTATAGGAACCTATTTAGGCATGTCTCAGGTTCAGTTTGGCGCATGGGCAGCTATGTCCATTCATGACACTAGCTCTGTAATAGGAGCTGCCATAGTCTATGGTGAAGAGGCAGTTGAAACTGCAGCCACTTTAAAACTAGGAAGAACATTATGGCTTATTCCACTTATTTTATTTTTATCTTATAAATACCAAGATAAGTCATCAATCAAGTTTCAACTTCCTTTTTTTGTCCTATTTTTTATTCTAGCAATTGCAATTGGTTCATTTATTGACCTTAACTCTGAAACTTTGAGTTTTATAAAACTCATTAGCCAATCTTTCTTATTGCTTGGTTTATTTTGTATAGGCTCACAAATTGATAAAAAGGTTCTCAGTAACATTTCAATAAAACCGCTTCAATTAGCATTAATTTTGTGGGTTATTGTCATCCCATCATCATATTTGCTGATACAGGCTATTATTTAATTATCTAAAACAGATTTAATAATATTTTCAGTAACAGTATCTACATCAAAGGTTCCATCTATTGTTATATGGCACCATTTTTTATATAAGACCGACCTTTGATTAAAAACATCCTCTGGAGACTTTCCATTTGGTTCTGCAAAACCTCTATTTGAGTAATCGCCAACTCTTTGCATGACCGAACTTATAGGTATATCTAGATAAATAACCATAGAATGATTATTTAAATAAGTCATAGCTTTATCACTATAAACCGCACTACCTCCAGTTGCTAAAATTGTATTATTAAGAGAACAGCTCAAGATAACTTCTTCCTCTTTTAATCGAAGTTCTGCGTGTCCCTCAGAATCTAAGATATTTTGAATAGATTGATTATTTATTTTTTCTATTAAATGATCGCTATCAATAAATTCAAGGTTTAGTTGTGTAGCCAGTAATTTAGCTATGGTTGTTTTACCTGCTCCAGGCATACCTATTAGTGAGATATTTATCTTCTTTTTATCCAAAACTATATTTCCCACGATCTATATATATCTAGACCTTCATTAAACTCTTCTAGCTCTTGATATGCACTAAAAAAATCTTCAGCGGCATCTTTATTTAGATCTGCAATTGTAATAGCTTCTAATTCTTTAAAATTAACAATAGCTTTAGTGGTATATCTTCCCATGCCGCCGCTACCACCTAAACATAAAACTTTCATATATTGTCCCCAACCTATTTATTTAACTATTAGATAATATACTAACAAAGATGTAAAATTTTGCTCGTGACTATAATTTTAGGCTATCTCTACTTTTTTTTAGCTATATTGCAACTCTTGCTTTTAAGTTTTAATTACAGTTTTTCAAATTGGATAGCATTACCTAAGAATAAAAATATTTATCTTCAGTCTGAGCTCTTTTTTGTTTTTATTAATGGCTACGTCATATTAAATAGCTCACCAATTAACTGGATTGTAGGAATTATTATGCTGGGCCATACATATGGAGCCTATACTTTATTATTCAACTCTAAAGAGTTTTATGCTTCATTAGATGAGCTTAAAGCAATGACATCACATGAAAATATTCTTGATCTTATATCAATTCCAACTCTAGCTATAATAGGCTTTATTATTATTTATTCCTCTTCCCTTACCGGAGCAATATAAAGCTCATGAGTTCATTTAATATTTTCTCAATAACTTGGATTGCTATTGCTGTAGTTATCTTCTTTTCCCTCTTTTTTGTAGTAGCTCCATATGGGAGGCATATTAAAGATGGTTGGGGTCCTAAGGTATCTGCAAGATTCGGCTGGGTCTTTATGGAATCTCCATGTGTATTCTTAATGCTTATATTGGCTGCAGGTGCATGGGAATCATTAAACCTAGTCCAAGTTATCTTTTTAGCTCTCTGGCTTACACACTATGTGCATAGAACCTTTATTTGGCCTTATAGAGTCGACATGACAGGCAAAGAGATGCCTTTAACTATCGCTTTATCAGCTTTCTTCTTTAATATTGTGAATGTTTCAATCCAAGGTTATTGGATATTTTATTTTGCTAGCTATTCTTTAGATTGGCTAGGGTCGCCAGCATTTATTATTGGAATCTGTATTTTCATCTCCGGGCTTTATATAAATATACGCTCAGATTATATTTTAATTAATCTAAGAAAAGAAAAAGGCCCTGGTTACCATATTGCAAATAACTTTTTATTTAAGCGCATTTCATCACCTAATTATTTTGGTGAATTGTTAGAATGGATGGGCTGGGCTATTCTTACTTTTAGCCTTTCAGGATTTATATTTTTCTTATGGACTTTCGCTAATCTATTTCCAAGAGCTATGGCTAATCATAAATGGTACAAAAACGAGTTTAAAGAATACCCCGAATCCAGAAAGGCAATCCTGCCTTGGATCATTTGAAGCTAATTTCAAAAAAAGTTTTTTACAAGCAAAAGCTTAGAGACTAAGCTCTATTCTTTTTTATCTTTCTTACTTTTCTATAAAGATTTTCTTTGTGTTCTAAAACAATCTTTTTAATTGATTTTCGCTTTTTGCTGGCCTGTTCTGAGTTTGCCAAACGTTCTGCTTTATTGATTCATCTCTCCCTAAACATTAAAAATTAATGCCTACCTAAATATAATAGCAAAAAATTCGATAAAGGTTCTACAATGAAAGCAATATATGATTGAAGTCCCAGTATCAACACCTCAAAAAGCTATTATTGTGCAAATAGAAGTTACTTCTTTACAAAAAGATCAGTCTGCTATTAATGCTTTTGCTGAATTCAAGGATTTATCAAGATCCTCAGGAGTTGAGATCTTAGGTGAAATATCAGGCAAGCAGGATGCACCGCTGGCCAGTCATTTTTTAAAAAAGGGCAAGATAGAGGAGATTAAGAGATCCGTTGAGGAGACCTGTGCTGAAATTGTTATTATTAATCATACCCTCTCTCCTTCACAAGAAAGAAATCTTGAAAATGAATTTAATGTCAGAGTTGTCGATAGAACTGGACTTATTTTGGATATTTTTGCTTCAAGAGCTTCAAGTCATATAGGTAAACTTCAAGTTGAACTAGCTCAACTAACCCATCTATCAACTAGATTAATTAGAGCATGGACTCACTTAGAGAGACAAAAGGGTGGCATTGGACTTCGCGGCCCAGGTGAGACTCAGCTAGAGACCGATAAAAGGCTCATCAATAATAGAATTAAAACTATTAAAGCTAGATTAGATAAAAGCCATAAGCAAAAGAAAATAAATCAGTATTCACGAATGAAGAGTCGCAATAAGCTTGTAGCCCTAGTTGGATATACCAATGCTGGCAAGACAACATTATTTAATAGACTCACAGACAATGAGCAATATGCTGCAGATAAATTATTTGCAACACTAGACTCCGTAACTAGAAAGAATATAGATCCAGAGCTAAGTTCTATATTATTTTCAGATACAGTTGGTTTTATTTCAGACCTACCAACTCATTTAATAGAGTCTTTTAAAGGGACATTAGACGAGCTCAAGTCAGCTGATTTATTGCTTCACGTAGTAGATATTTCAGACCCTGATTACAGATTTAAAGTTTCTCAGGTTGATATCTTGTTAGACGAGCTCGGTATTTCTAAAATCCCTCAAATTCGCATCAATAATAAAAGTGATATTAAAGGTTATGATGATTATGAATCAAGATCAGATATTGAATCAAGACAGATATGGATTTCTGCAGAAAAAAATAAAGGATTGGATCAATTAAGAGAGTCGATAAGCAATACATTATTTGAAGGAATATATAGAGGCTGGATTTCTCTTGATGCAAAATTAGGAAACATTAGATCAAAACTTTATAGCATGGGCTGTATTCTTGAAGAAAAAATAACTGATATTGGC
>Ga0308019_10001060_pt1 | contig 16937 bp, 18 predicted proteins | sample Neamet284_FD_203135 | JGI IMG/M metagenome (GOLD analysis project Ga0308019, IMG submission 203135) | Marine microbial communities from water near the shore, Antarctic Ocean - #284 | ecosystem: Environmental > Aquatic > Marine > Unclassified | place: Southern Ocean | collected 2014-10-01 | reverse complement strand
GCCGAAGGATTGTATTCTAACCTGGCAATAATTAATCATTCTGTCTCAGAGTTTGTTGTTGATTTTATTAATATGATGCCAGGCTCTCCTAAAGCAAAAGTGAAAGCAAGAATTATTTTGACTCCGGAGCATGCAAAAAGATTTCAAAAAGCTTTATCAGATAATATAAATCGTTTTGAGAAATCTAATGGAGAAATTAAAACAAATGACATACCACCTGTCCCAATAAATTTTGGAACTCAGGGAGAGGCATAAAATAAAGTTATATATTATTTATATTCAGTTGTATAATAATATTTTATGCTTGAGTATTTGGCCTTTGTCATTTGAAGTGTGAATTGTGAATCTGAGAGAAAAACTAAATGTCCTTGTTTATCTTTGGCTAAGTATTTTTGTTTTACCCTTTTGAATTCTTCGATTTCTTCATTTTTAGATTCTTCAAAAGACACCCAACATGCCTTAAAAACGTTAAGATTTTCAAAGTTACATTTTGCACCATACTCGTGTAACAATCTATATTGAATTACCTCAAACTGAAGGGCACCAACAGTTCCAATAACTTTTCTATTATTAATGTTTAGCACAAATAACTGTGCTACTCCTTCATCCATTAATTGATTAATTCCTTTTTCGAGCTGTTTTGCTTTCATTGGATCAAGATTATTAATATATCTAAAATGTTCTGGAGAAAAGCTAGGGATACCTTTGAAATTTATTTTTTCTCCAGCACTAAGAGTGTCACCAATTTTGAAATTTCCAGTATCATGAATACCAACTATGTCTCCTGGATAAGAAATATCTACAACTTGTTTTTTTTCAGCAAAAAAAGCGTTTGGACTCGAAAATTTAAATTTTTTATTTTGTCTTACATGTAAATATGAAGTATTTCTTTCAAATTTACCAGAAACAATTTTAATAAAAGCAAGCCTATCCCTATGTTTAGGATCCATATTGGCATGAATTTTAAAAACAAATCCAGTAAAATCTGTTTCTTTTGGGTCTATAATTCTTATGTCTGATCCTTTTGGCTGGGGTTTTGGTGCGATTTCAATAAAACAGTTTAAAAGTTCTTCAACTCCAAAATTATTTAATGCAGATCCAAAAAAAACAGGTTGTAGTTGTCCAGATAAATATTTTTCATTATCAAACTTTGGATAAACACCTGTAATTAAATCTATATCCTCTTTTAATTGTTCTAATTGTTTAGATCCAATATTTAGTTTTAATTCTTGGTCATCAATTGATTTGTATTTTATTTTTTTTGAAATTCTTTGCTTCTCATCTGGATTAAATAGTTCTAAGTTTTTTTCCCATATATTATATATACCCTTAAAATCGTAACCCATTCCTATTGGAAAAGTCAATGGAGTTACATTAAGACCAAGTTTAAGTTCGACCTCATCCATTAGATCAAACGCATCTTTTCCTTCTCTATCTAGTTTATTAATAAAGACTAGTATTGGTATGGACCTAAGTCGACATACTTCTACTAGTTTTTGTGTTTGTTCCTCCACACCCTTAGCAACATCTATAACAACAATGACTGAGTCAACAGCTGTAAGTGTCCTAAATGTGTCTTCTGCAAAATCTTTGTGACCTGGAGTGTCTAGGATATTTATTTTTTTATTCTTGTAAATAAATGCTAAAACTGATGTTGCTACTGAAATCCCTCTTTGTCTTTCAATTTCCATAAAGTCACTTGTTGCTCCCTTTACAACTTTATTGGACTTAACGGCACCGGCCTCTTGAATAGCTCCGCCATACAATAAAAGTTTTTCTGTTAATGTTGTTTTTCCAGCATCTGGATGAGAAATTATTCCAAAAGTTCTTCTTCGATCGATTTCACTTAAAAAATCCACGTTATATTATTTTTCAACAAAAGTATTTAATAATACTAAAAGAAAAACACCTAATAGGTTTTTGTTTAAATATTAGGTAATTTTGAGTGATTGATGAAAGAAGAAGAAGAAGTTATTTTAGTTGATTCTCAAGATCAAGTTTTGGGTACAATGCCTAAAATGGAAGCTCATGAAAAGGGAATTCTTCACAGAGCATTTTCAGTTTTTATTTTGGATTCAAAAAATAAAATTTTATTACAAAAAAGAGCTCCAAATAAATATCATTCTCCAAATTTGTGGACTAACACTTGTTGTAGTCATCAAAGATTAAATGAAAGTTCATTAGAAGCAGGTAAAAGAAGATTAATCGAAGAGATGGGAATTGATTTAGAACTCGAAGAAATATTCACATTTCAGTATAAAGCTCCATTTACTAATGGTTTAACAGAACATGAATTAGATCATGTTTTAATTGGCTATACTGATAAAAGCCCAATTATTAATTATGCTGAAGTTTCTGATTGGAAATGGGTTAATATAGATCTTATCCATAAAGATTTAGTTGTAAATCCAAATGACTATACTATTTGGTTTAAAATTGTTTTTGATGAGTTTATTAAATATGTAAAAAAAAATGAAAGTAACAGTAAGTAGAAAAGCACATTTTAACGCAGCCCATAGACTTTATCGCTCCGACTGGGATGATGAAAAAAATATTTCAGTCTTTGGTAAATGTTCAAATAAAAATTTTCATGGTCACAACTATGAGTTAATTGTAAGTGTTAAAGGAGAAATTGATAATGTAACTGGCTATGTGATTGACATGAAAATATTAAAAGATTTGATTAAATCTGAGATTGAAGATGCTTTTGACCACAAGAATCTTAACATCGAAGTACCTGATTTTCAAAATTTAAATCCAACAGCAGAAAATATTGTAGTCGTGATATATAATAAACTTTCTAAACACATGAAAGATGATCATGATTTGGAAGTTATATTGTACGAAACCCCTAGAAACTTTGTTAAATATTCGGGATGAAATAGAACTTTAAATATTATATAACTTATCTATTCTAGACTCTCATTTAAATGTATATTTGAAAAAAATTAATTATGGCTAGTATTAAACAATTAAAAAAAGATATTAATAATTCTATTGGATCTTTTATTGAAGACATATACATATGGGAGCTTACCAATCCAAAGGCTGATATTAAAAAAAGCAATTTATTAATTGACGAATCACTTTTATTGTTTGACGTGTTAATAAAGGAAGTTAATTTATCAAAGGTTGAAAAAACTAAACTTCATTTCAATTCTGTTAAGGACCAGCTAAACTCTGGACTAGAGAAAATGGATAATAAACTACAAAATTTAAAATAATCTAGTTAAGATTTATTTTTTTATTTCTCTCTAAAATTTTGTAAAATGACTTTCCATATTTCGAATTTTTAATAATATCAGGCATTTTTTTACCTATTGTGTCGAGATATGATGGATTTGCATTAGCCATTTCAGTTATTATGATATACGGAGATATCATTTTATCTGAATGTGTATTTGCAAAATTTAAAGTATAAAGATAACGACGCCTATTCAAATTATCAATTTGTTTTTGAAATGAATCAATTAATTCAATTTTCTGGTTTTTTTGTGCTTCTAAGTAAAGTTTGAAAAGTTCTAAACTTTTAGAATTAAACTTTCTTCCTATAGACTTATACTCTTCCAATAAATCATTATTTTCTGATCCTTCAATACGAGCGCTGCTTTCAAACGTCTTCAGTCTTGTCTCTATTTTAATTTTTCCTTTTGATCCGAAAAAGATAATACGATCATTTAGTGAATCACCATCATCTTTTTTTAAATATAAATGAAAAATTTCGGGTTGATTTAATTTAGTATAAAAATTAAACTTTCCATTTCCTTTAATACTAAATGAATCGATGGTGACTAAAATAGAATCTTGATACTTCTTTAAAAATAAAGATCCTTTCCTGAGACCAGAAATAACACCATCAATTTGCATTATATCATTATTGGTAACTGGAGTGTTACAAGAAGTAATAAAGATCATAAAACAAAAAGTATGAATAAAATTTTTCATGATTAGATATTTAACCAGTAAGTTAGTTTTAAATTTAAACTTCTTGATCTGGGAACAAATGAATTTGTTGTATAATAGTTATCATTATAAACAATATACAGGTCAGATAAAGGAGCAAATCTCCACTGAAGTCTAGAATTAATACCTAAGTTTTCTGACTGAGAACTAAACTGAACATATGATGTCCAGAATATTTTCTTTGTGAATGTAAAATCTAATTTAGGTCTAATTAACCAAATATTTTCAGTTGGAAAACCTTCAGCTAGCGAAATGTGATCATAATTTATCGATAATGATGTTGTCATGAACGGTTGAAATCTCCATTTAAAAGTATTCTCAATTGAATATTTCATTCCATTATAAAACTGACCAATATCAGGTTGAATTCGGAACGAGAATTTTTTTCTTGCATCAGAGTTGTATGAAAACCTCAGGCTTGTGTATTTGTAAGTTTTATTACCCGGAAGCGGATTGATTGAATTAGTTCCAGTGGGATCAAAATCATTATATAGATAAGTTGATCTACTGAATACCCTTAGATATACTCTAACGCCATTTTTATAAGTTAAGTTCATTGATGGACTAATTGTCCTATCAGAATTCCTATAATTATCATTGGGACGATAATAACTCCAAATTCCAACTCCTAAATCAAATTGAGTTAATTTTTTATTAGTTGGATAAAATTTTAATTTATATTCAGGAGTAATTTTTAATAGATCTGTTCTTCTAACAAATCCAAGATCAGATTTGAAATCCTCACCAATAAAAGAAGCCCCAAGTTCAATTGTGCTTTGTCTAGTGTTTCTCTCGATTTTCGCACCAAAACTACTGTCATCATCATCTTTATTCGTGTCTGGCTTGAAGGATTTATGGTAATAAGCTCTTCCAACAAAAACATTATCTGCTGAGGCCAAATTATAATCTAGACCAACAAGTCTATTAAATCTTTCATTAACATCCACAAAATCATAATCTTTTGTTGTTTCTCTGTTAATGACTAATAGGCTTAAATTTGATCGAGTAAATAATTTCTTTTGAAGAGAGAAAACAGTATTATTATTTGAAGGAATTTCATTTTCTATGTCCTCATCTGTAATCATATGCAAAAAACCAACTCTCCAATTTTCGTCTAATTTACCACTTAAACGAGCTCCAGCTATAATTTTATTTTCTATGGTATTTCCATATTTATCTTTTGCAACTCCAATTCTTCTTGAAAAAAAAGGACGTCCATCCCTTGAGTCACCAAAATTTGTAAATAAGTCACTGTTTTGGATAAAGAATTGTCTTTTTTCTGGTAATGAAACTTCAAAGCGTGTTAAATTGACTATTTGATCATCAACTTCAACTTGAGAAAAATCTGGATTCAGAGTTAAATCTAAATTTAATCCGTTACCTATAGGGATCTTAGCATCTCCTCCAAAACTTAAGTTACTTAACTCTGTTTTATCTTCAAAGTTTTTGGAAGTTATTCCATTTATGAATGGAATAATAGCTAGGGGTGCTTTTGACTTTCCAAGAGGATCTTCAAAAATCATATTCCCTAAAAAAGCAAGACTAACAATCATTTGATTTCTTGTTCTTGGAATCCAAGTAGTCCACTCATTGGCATTTGTATCAAACCTATATAAATTAAAACCCCATGACTTTGATCCCTCAGGGAAATTTAAAAATTTTAAAGGGATTTTAATTTCATTTAAAATATAACCATCATATATCTGTGATTCAGTATCCCATTTTATATCCCAACTTTTATTGCTGTCTCTTCTGTAGTCATTTGCGCCATTAGAAAGAAGTGCTTCTCTTTTTGTTCCGGCTGGATTTGTCCCAAAGAAATATCCATTAGTTCTGTCATTAAAAGTGTCAAAAACAAAAGTCACATTATCAACAGCCATTCCTTCAAAGTCCCTTCTTAGGGAAGGAACGACATAATCTTTATTTTTTGTAAAAGATTTTATAAGAATAAATATATTTTCCTGATCTCTAATGATTTTAACTGTTGTTGGATACTCAGCTTTCAAACTGTCAGTGGGAAACCATTGACGAAAATCACTAATTTCATTTGCATTTTCCCAAGCTTCTTCACCTTCAAAACCATCTATAATTATTAATTTATTCGTTGTTTTAACAATAATCTCTCTTGATTGAGAATGTATGTTGTAGCTATTTATTAATAAAAATAATAAGCAAAATAATAATGGATTTGTTTTCAATTTTTTTTGAATTTTAAAAAAACATATATAGTACTAAATTGACTCACTTAGCATCAAAAGGTTTAATCTATTTATAAAATTAACTGATTAATTTAAAATTAATTCTAAAAACAATAGTTCGTCTATAACGAACTATTGTTTTTTTTAACTATTTAATAAGGTCTAAACTTCTTTGAAGAAACTTTGTTAAAGCTTCTCCTTTTAGGAGCCCTTGTGAAAGTTTTGCTAAATCTAAACCTTGGATTATTAGTCGTTCTCTTTTTTTTGTAGTCTTAGTTTTGAGAATTTCACTTATTAACTCATGATTAGTATTTACAAGTAAAGTATACATTCCAGGCATGTTACCCATCATTCCACCTCCACCATTTTGCTGCATTTCTTTCATTCGTCTCATAAACTCAGGCTGAGCTAAAACAAAAGGTAATGACTTACTATCCATTGATTCTATTTGAACCATATAGCCACTCTCTTTGACTATTTCTTCAATCATTGGCTTAAGTTTTTCTTTTTCTTTATCAGAAATTTTTGACACGATTACTTCATCTTTCTTGATTAGATTTTCAATTGAATCTCCATCGACTCTTGCAAAACTGATTTTATCTTTACTACCCTCCATTTTCTGAATTAAGTGGGAAATAATGGGCGAGTCAAGTAAAAGAACTGTGTATCCTTTTTCTTCAGCAGAGGATATATAACTATGTTGTTCTTCAATATTGCTAGTGTAAAGAATAACTAACTTTTCATCCTTATCTGTTTGAGTAGGTTTGATTTTCTCCTCTAACTCTGCGTAAGTTAAAAATTCTCCTTTAGTTGTTGGATATAGAGCAAACTTTTCTGCTTTTTCAAGAAATTTATCTTCACTTAGCATCCCATATTCAATGACCACTTTGATATCATTCCATTTTTCTTCGAACGCCTTCCTGTCTTTTTTGAATAAACCACTTAGCTTATCTCCAACTTTTCTCGTTATATAATTACTTATTTTTTTAACTGCACCGTCTGCCTGAAGGTAACTTCTTGAAACGTTTAGTGGTATGTCAGGTGAATCAATAACACCTCTCAATAAAGTGAGAAACTCAGGAACGATACCTTCTACATTGTCAGTCACAAAAACTTGATTTTGATATAATTGTATTCTATCTTTTTGAACATTTATATCATTACTAATTTTTGGAAAATATAATATTCCTGTTAAATGAAAAGGATAGTCTACATTTAAATGAATATTAAACAGGGGTGTTTCAAATTGATTTGGATAAAGTTCTCTGTAGAAATTATTGTAATCATCATCAGTTAAATCTTTAGGTGCCTTTGTCCAGGCAGGATGAGAGTTGTTTATAATGTCGTCAATAGTTTCTTTTTCTGGTTTTTGATCCTTATCAGCTCCTTCAGGGAGCGGAATTTCAATTTCTTTTGTACCTAATTTAATCGGTATAGGCATAAACTTGTTATACTTAAGCAGAAGTTCTCTTATTCGCGATTCTTGAAGGAATTCTTTTGAATCTTTTGATATATGTAAAATAATTTCTGTTCCTCTATCTTTCTTATCAGATTCAACGAGTTTATATTCTGGAGATCCATCACATGTCCAATGAGCAGCAGTTTCTTTTTGATGAGATTTAGTGATAATTTCTACTTTATCAGCTACCATAAAAGCAGAATAAAATCCAAGTCCAAAATGACCTATAATACCCGAGTCTTTTGCTGTGTCTTTATACTTTTCTAAAAACTCTTCAGCTCCAGAGAAAGCGACCTCATTGATGTATTTGTTAACCTCATCTTTGGACATTCCAACTCCTTGGTCAATTACATGTAAAGTTTTCTTTTTAGAATCAATTTTAATTTCAATTTTTGGTAACCCAATATCTCCTTTAATTTCTCCTATACTACTCAGATGAGCTAACTTTGTTGTTGCATCAGTTGCATTTGAAATAAGCTCTCTTAAGAAAATTTCATGATCACTGTAAAGAAATTTTTTTATGAGTGGGAAAATATTTTCTACTGCAACATTAATTTTACCTTTTGACATATCTTAAATATATTTATTTATTACACTTACTCAAAAAAAATACCAATTATTAATTAATGACAATTTGGCACAATTTAAAAAAAATAATAAAATATGATTTTAAGTCAATTTTAAATAAATTGCATTGTTTAATATAAAAATATGTATAAATCTAAAATAGTAGGACTGGGAAAGTTTCTTCCTGAAAATATTGTAACTAATAAAGACCTGGCAAAGAAAATTGATACTTCCAACGAATGGATTGTTGAAAGAACTGGTATTGAAGAAAGGAGACATATAATAAAAGGAGATGGAAATACAACAGCATCTATGGGTGCAAAGGCTGCTAAGGCAGCACTTAAAAATGCAAATATGTCAGCCAATGAAATTGACCTTATTTTATTTGCCACTTTGAGCCCTGACTACTATATGCCTGGATCAGGGGTTTTTGTTCAGAAGATTTTAAATATCCCTACATGCCCAGCTATGGATATAAGAAATGCATGTTCTGGATTTGTTTATGGTATGGCAACTGCAGATCAATTTATTAAAACAGGAATGTATAAAAATATTCTGGTGATTGGTTCTGAAACTCAGTCTGGCGCTATCGATATGACAACAAGAGGAAGGGATATTGCAGTTATTTTTGGAGATGGTGCAGGAGCTGCAGTTGTTTCTAGACAAGATTCTAAAGGCTCAGGTATTTTGTCTTCACATTTACATTCAGAAGGAGAACATGTTGATGAATTAGTTATGATTGCTCCTAATACTAATAAATGGGTGACAGAAATTGTTTCTGAAAATGATCCTAATGATTCTTCATACTATCCATATATGAATGGAAAAGCAGTTTTTAAAAATGCAATTAATCGTTTTGAAGAAGTAATTAATGCTGGTTTAAGCCATAATAATTTAAAAACTGAGGATATAGGTTTATTGATTCCACATCAAGCTAATCTTAGAATCTCTCAATTTATACAGAGAAAATTGAAATTAAGAGATGATCAAGTCTATAACAATATAATGAGGTATGGAAATACTACAGCTGCCTCTATTCCTATTGCCTTAACTGAAGCATGGGAGGAAGGTAAATTAAAAGAAGGAGATATTGTTGTTTTAGCTGCATTTGGAGCCGGATTCTCATGGGGAAGTAATATTATTAAATGGTAGCTAAATCTACATTGATTCTTGGAGCTTCATTAAATGAATTAAGGTATTCTAATAAAGCGATAAGAAAACTTATAAGTAGCAATATTAAAGTTTTTGCAGTTGGAAAAAATATTGGAGAAACTCATGGAGTTAAGATTCTAAATAAATTCCCTAAAGGAATAAAAATTAACACAATAAGTATTTATTTAAATATTAAACTACAAGAGCAATATATTGATTCAATTATAGAAATTTTTCCAAAAAGAGTGATTTTTAATCCTGGAACAGAAAACCCCAAATTATTTAAATATTTCTCTTCTAAAGGTGTTAAGTGTGAAAACTCATGTACTTTGGTTTTGCTCTCTACCAAGCAATATTAAACAGATAAACGTGATTAAACCATTTAATGGAAGTAATTCATAACCAATTTTATAGCCCCACAAGTTTTCTGTAGAAATCCATCCTATATAAAATAGGATTTTTGGGAGACTTATAACAAAAACTGAAAGTATGCTAATCCATAAAACTTTTTCATCATCAATTTTATAATTTGTAAATATACCCAAAGAAAAAATTCCTAATAATGGCCCGTATGTATAAGAAGCAACCGTCAAAAGGCTATCAATTACATTTCGATCTAATACATGTTTAAAAATTATAACAACTATAATTATTAAAATACTCATCCCAATATGAGCTTTCACACGAATAGATTTTTGTTTTTCTAATTTATATTGGTCAATATTTATAAAATCTATGCAAAATGAAGTTGTTAATGACGTTAAGGCGCTATCAGCACTACTGTAAGCTGCTGCAACAAGACCCAAGATAAAAGTAACTCCTACTGCAGCTCCCAAATCACGATTTAATGCGATTTCTGGGAAAAGTAGATCAGTGCTTTTTTTACCTTCAAATAGAGGCACAGAAATACCCATCTCATATGAATATGTATATAACAAAATTCCTAATATCAAAAATAAAAATGTAACAAAAACCAACACAAAACTAAAAGTGATCATATTTTTTTGTGCAGAAATCAAATCTTTACAAGCTAAGTTTTTTTGCATCATATCCTGATCTAAGCCAGTCATACAGATTGTAATGAATGCTCCACCAATTATAGATTTAATGAAATAATTATTTTTATTAAGGTCATCAGTTACAAATAATTGACTCATACCTTTAAATGAGTCACTCTCAATGAACGTTATTAAGCTTAAATCTAATTCATTTAATATGAAGCTAATTGATAAGATAACTGATAATATCATTAATGTTGTTTGAAGAGTATCTGTCCAGATTATTGTGTTAATACCGCCTTTCCTTGTATATATCCAAATTAATAAAACAGATAGTATTACACTTACTTCAAATGGGACTTCCCATATTTTAAAAACATATTGATATAAAACTAATGCGACTAAAAACAACCTAAACGCTGCTCCAAGTACTCTAGATATGAAAAAGAAAAAAGCTCCAGTTTTCTGAGTTTTTGGGCCAAACCTAACTTTAAGATATTCATAAATAGACGTAACATTATTTTTATAATAGACAGGCAATAGAATAAATGCTACAACAAAATAACCTAGCAAGTAGCCAATAACTACTTGAAAATAAGTAAGTTGAGAATCCTCCACCCATCCAGGGACGGAAATAAATGTCACGCCTGATAAACTAGCACCAACCATTCCATAAGCAACAAGATACCATGGTGCGTTTTTATTTGCATTAAAAAAAGTAGAATTTGAAGCTTTTTGACTTGTATATTTTGAGATTACAATTAATACTAAAAAATATCCAATAATAAGACTCAATATGATTTCGGGTGATTGCATGTATATGTAAAAGACAAATATAGAAAAACCTTTTTCCATACGATATTTTTGTATTTTCGCACAATGGAATTTTCTTCAAGATTGTTATCTGATGCTGTTGATGAAATATCAAGATTACCAGGTATAGGTAAAAGATCAGCCCTTAGACTTGCTCTATATTTACTAAAACAGCCAAAAGAAAACACAATATTATTAGCTAAATCATTAGAAAAATTTAGAAATGAAATTGGCTACTGTTCTAAGTGCCATAACTTATCTGAAAATGACATATGTGAAATATGTTCTAACGAGAAACGTAATAAAAAAATACTATGTGTTGTCGAGGATATCAGAGACGTTATGGCTATCGAAAACACGAATCAATATAAAGGATTATACCATGTTTTAGGAGGTATAATTTCTCCAATCGAGGGGATTGGTCCAAATGATCTTAATATTGATTCTTTAGTAGGAAAAGTTAGCTCTAAAGAGGTTGACGAATTAATTTTAGCTCTTAGTAGTACATTAGAAGCTGACACTACTAATTTTTATATATTTAAGACTCTTTCTAAATTTGATATAAAAATAACTACAATTGCCAGAGGTATCTCAGTTGGTGATGAATTAGAATATGCAGATGAAGTAACGTTAGGTAGGAGTATTTCTAGACGAGTGCCTTATGAAAGTTCAATAACAGAATAAAAGTACTTTAGTCATAATTTTGGTACTTTTGTTTTAATAATTAAGTATGGGTAAATATTTTTTAAAGCTCCCAAAGATGGGGGAAAGTGTTGCTGAAGCCACATTAATAAATTGGCTTAAAGAAATAGGTGATAAAATTGATGCTGATGAGTCTGTTGTTGAAATAGCTACTGATAAAGTTGATTCAGATGTTCCATCTGAATTTTCTGGTAAATTAACAGAAAAACGCTTTAATATAGACGATACAATTAAAGTTGGAGAGATTATAGCTGTAATTGAGAGTGACGAGGTGAACGAAGTAATAACTGAAAATATTCCAAAAGATGATGAAAGTATAATAAATATTACTGAAGATCTGGCAGAGACTAAATTCAAATCTATTACCGGATCATCTGTTGAATCGTCAATAACAAATGAGACATCTAAACTTGTTGACAAAGCTGAATCTATTATTAATTCAAGCTCTTCAGAAATTAAACGTTTTTATTCCCCTTTGGTAAAGAGTATTGCAAAAAAAGAACACCTGTCTAACGAAGAACTTGAAAATATTATTGGAACTGGTAAAGATAAAAGAGTAACCAAGAAAGATGTTTTAAATTATATTAATTCTAAAGAATCTCAACCTGAATCAATTCAAGATTCAAAAAAAAATCATACCGAAAATATTGGATCTAGAGGCCAGTTGATTGAAATGTCAAGAATGGGCAAATTAATTGCCAGTCATATGGTTGAAAGTAAAAAAACTTCAGCTCATGTTCAGTCTTTTGTTGAAGTAGACGTAACTAACTTATGGGAATGGAGAGAAAAAACAAAAGAATTATTTTTTAATCAAACCCAGGAAAAACTTACTTTCACACCTTTATTTATTCTTGCTGTAATTAAAGCGCTTAGAGATTTTCCTATTCTAAATAGTTCTTTACAAGGTGAATCAATATTTCAGAAAAGAGATATAAATATTGGAATGGCTACATCTTTGTCAGATGGTAATCTAATCGTTCCTGTTATAAAGAATGCAGATCATTTAAATTTAATAGGTTTAACAAAAGCTGTAAATGATTTATCTAAGCGTGCAAGAAATAATCAGCTTTTACCTGAAGATGTTCAAGATGGAACCTACACTGTAACTAATGTTGGGAACTTTGGTTCAATTATGGGTACTCCTATTATCAATCAGCCACAAGTAGGGATTCTAGCAATTGGTGTAATTAGAAAAATGCCTTCAGTTATTGAAACATCTAAAGGAGACTATATTGGTATTAGAAAAAAACTAATATTATCTCATAGTTACGACCATAGAATTATTAATGGAGCCGTTGGAGGGCAGTTTGCAAAAAACATTGCAAATTACCTAGAACAATGGGATACAAATTTTTCTTTTTAAAATGAAATTAAAAATTGAAAGACCACTTTGTTTTTTTGATCTAGAAACGACTGGAATAAACATTACAAATGACCGAATAGTTGAAATAGCAATTTTAAAATTATTTCCTGATCAAAAAATAGAAAAACAGGTTTGGTTAGTTAATCCTGAAATGTCAATTCCACTAGAAGTTTCAGAAATTCATGGAATCACAAATGATAAAGTGGCTGATGCTCCAACTTTTAAAGAAATCTCAAAAATCGTTTATAACTTTATTAAGGGGTGTGATTTAGCAGGATATAATTCGGATAGGTTTGATATCCCACTTTTAATGGAAGAGTTTTTAAGATCAGATATAGATTTCTCAACAAAAAACCTAAAAACAATAGATGTTCAAACTATTTTTCATAAAATGGAACAAAGGAATCTTACAGCAGCTTTAAAATTCTATTGTGATAAAAAGCTTGAAAATGCTCATTCAGCAATGGATGACACTCAAGCAACACACGACGTTCTTATGTCTCAACTTGACAGGTACTCTGGTCTAGAGCCGTCTATTTCTTTTTTGAGTGACTTTACTACTAGAAGAAAAACAGCCGATTTTGCTGGATATATAGTTTATAACAAAGACGGTCAAGAGTGTTTCTCATTTGGAAAGCATAAAGGACAAACAGTTGAAAATATATTAGAAAAGGAACCTGGGTATTTTGGTTGGCTGTTAAAGGCAGAATTTCCTTTATATACAAAAAAAATATTGACACAAATCAGAATGCGTAAAAGCAATCTTCAAAAATAAATAATTTTGAAAATAATTTGTATCGGACGAAATTTCACTGACCATATAGAAGAACTTAAGAATCAAAAACCAGAAAATCCAGTTATCTTCATGAAGCCTGATACTTCATTAATTCAAAAAAATCAACCATTTTTTACCCCTCCTTTTTCCAACAATATTCATCATGAAATAGAGTTAGTAGTTAAAATCAATCGGATTGGAAAATACATTGATCCAAAATTTGCTCATAAGTATTATGAAGAAATAACTGTTGGTCTTGATTTTACTGCAAGAGACCTCCAGAATGATTTAAAATCTAAAGGATTGCCATGGGAAAAATCCAAATCATTTGATGGTTCAGCATTAACTGGAGAGTGGTTAAGTAAAAAAAAGTTTGATTTAAATAATTTAAATTTTCATTTGAACATTAATAATAAATTAATTCAAAATGGAAATACATCTTTAATGTTATGGAAAGTAGATGAAATCATATCCTATATTTCACAATTTTTTACACTTAAAATAGGAGATTTAATTTTCACTGGTACTCCCGCAGGGGTAGGTAGGTTGTCTCAAGAAGATGTTCTAGAAGGTTTTTTAGAAAATATTAAGTGTTTTCAAATCAAGATAAAATAGAAATTATGAGAGCTGAATTGATTACTATAGGAGATGAGATTTTAATTGGTCAAATCACAAATACAAACTCTGTTTTTTTATCAAAATCATTAAATTCTATCGGTATTGCTGTCTCTCAAATCACATCAATTTCTGATAAATCTATCGATATAATAAATACGATTGATAGATCAAGAAAATCATCAGATCTAATTATTATAACTGGAGGTCTAGGTCCCACAAGTGACGATATAACAAAGCATACCTTAACATCATATTTTGATGACAAACTTATTTGGTATCCTCAAATCAAAAATCATATAGAAGAATTATTTAATAAATTTATTTCTACTCCAATTACTGACATGAATAGAGAACAAGCTCTTTTGCCTTCTAGAGCTAAAATTTTTAAAAATGAATATGGAACAGCTTCTGGAATGTGGTTTTCTTCAAAAGATATTGAAGTTATTGCTTTGCCAGGTGTTCCTTATGAGATGAAATCTTTAATGGAAAAATCAATTTTACCAGCTTTAAAAAAAGGATTTAACAGACCTTTTATTTATAACAAAACACTTTTAACATACGGTTTAGGGGAAAGTGCAATTGCTTTGAGAATTTCAGACTGGGAAAGTAAACTTCCGAGTACAATAAAATTAGCTTATCTCCCAAATTTAGGTAGAGTCAGATTAAGACTATCGTCTTCAGGGATGAATGAAACTTATGTTAAAGAAAATGTTGATAAACAGGCTTCATCTTTAAAGATTTTGATTGAAGATATATATGTTGGTGATGAAGATAAAGGTTCAATTGAAGTTTTGATTGGAAAGATTCTTTCCAATCAAAATAAAAGTTTATCTATTGCTGAAAGTTGTACGGGAGGCACTATATCTTCTGTTATTACATCTCAAAAAGATGCTTCTAAGTTTTTTAAAGGAGGAGTTGTTACTTATTTAAATGAATTAAAGACATCAATATTAAATGTTTCAGAAGAGTTAATTTTAGAGAAAGGAGTAGTCAGTTCCGAGGTTGCAGAAGCTATGGCTTTGGGTGTTAAAAAGCGTTTTAATTCAGATTATGGAATAGCAACAACTGGAAATGCAGGTCCTACATCTGGAGATAATATTTCAGAAATAGGTGAGGTTTATATTGCAATTTCAGGACCTGAAAAAGTTTTTAGTGAATGTCATCAAATGGGAAATCATCGTGAAAGAGTAATTAATAAAGCAACAAATAAAGCACTTGAGATGCTATATAGATTTATAAAAAGTGATTAATTATAAATTTAAATAAGTTTTGTAACTACGTAAAAATATGTAAATTTGCATCCTGTTTAAATTAAATATATAAACTAAAAGTTATGGCCAGAGTTTGTGATGTTACCGGTAAAAGAGTCATGTTTGGAAATAATCGTTCCAAAGCTATGAACAAAACTCGTAGACGTTTTGACATTAACTTGGTTAAAAAACGTTTTTATATACCTGAAGAAGATAAATGGATTACTTTAAAAGTTAAAGCTTCAGTTTTAAAGACAATTAATAAGAAAGGTATTTCATCTGTAATTAAGGAAGCTAAAGAAAAAGGTCTTTTAAAATAAAGAAATAAAATGGCAAAAAGAGGCAATAGGGTACAAGTTATATTAGAATGCACTGAGCATAAAACATCAGGAAAGCCAGGAACATCACGTTATATAACTACCAAAAATAAAAAAAACTCACCCGATCGTTTAGAAATAAAAAAATTCAACCCAATTTTAAAAAAAATGACGGTTCATAAAGAAATTAAGTAGTCATGGCAAAAAAATCAGTAGCAACACTTCAAACAGGATCTAAAAGATTGACTAAGGCAATCAATATGGTGAAAAAAGAAAAATCAGGAGTATATAGTTTTGTTGAAGCTATTTTAGACCCAAAACATGTTAAAGATTGGATGGCTAATAAACCAATCAAACAACTAGTAATTCCTGACAAACATATCGAAAAATAAATTACAGCTCAGTAGGGAGTTCTTGACTTTAACAAAATTATAGAACAAGATGTTGTTAAACAGAGTAATCCGCCAAGAGTAATTGCTCATATGAATCAATAAAAAATTACTTATTTAAAAAAGCTACTTTTTAAAGTAGCTTTTTTTATTTTTATAAAATGGGAATATTTAAAAAACTCTCTTCTTTATTCAAAGACAATGAAAAGGATAAGGAGATTTTAAAAAATAACATAGAAGAGCCTATTGATTTAATTCAATCTGTTCAATCTGAATCTGATCTAGAGACGACCAAAGAACATCAATTAAATTCTGATTCAGAAAAAGAAGTTGAACCAAACCAGCAGGTAAAAACAAAAAAAAATTCAAATCC
>Ga0308019_10001059_pt1 | contig 16954 bp, 10 predicted proteins | sample Neamet284_FD_203135 | JGI IMG/M metagenome (GOLD analysis project Ga0308019, IMG submission 203135) | Marine microbial communities from water near the shore, Antarctic Ocean - #284 | ecosystem: Environmental > Aquatic > Marine > Unclassified | place: Southern Ocean | collected 2014-10-01 | reverse complement strand
ATACCTTCCAGAAAAATTGAAGGAACTTGGATTGGCTTAATTATTCACACAAGCCTTGAATTGGGAAGAGGTCGGAGACGATAATATGCAGCAGCAAGCAAGCAGTCGTTGGCCACAACGATTACTGATTGTTGCCTTGACGATTATACTACTCGGTTCTCTAATGCTCGCAATGAATACTGAGAAATTAGATTCGGTTTGGGACCCTCGCTTGAACAATGAAGTTGAGTTCCAGGGTGATGGCACTCATGTTGTCAACATCAGTAGTGGTTGCTACCGCGCTATTTCAATCAACGGAAATAGCGATTTTGAAATTACAATGACAAAGGTGGATGGTTCAGCACCAGCCGGTGGAACGCTTGAAAATAAAAATTGTCTAGTAGATTTCCAAGCAATGGCAAGTGATAACACAGATTTTAAAACGGTAGCATCGTGGCAAATTACTGAATCTGCAGAGTATGTCTTAGATGTCGAATGTAGCGCATCTGTTGATTGCCAGGAACAGGTTGGTTGGCTGGTTTCCATTGATGATATCCAATATGGAATGTTTGAATCAAAAGGCTTGCTAGCTGGCCTTTCCATGTGCATGATTGGAATATTACTATTGCCATTATCTGTAATCTTGATCGCGGTAACTAAATCAAAGGGGAAGTCAGAAATTATGATGGTTCAAGCCGATGGTTCACTAACTCCGGTGACAAATCTAAATCAGGCAATGATTCAAAAAATGAATAATGGAGAAGGGTTACAACCGGACGACGCTAACAAAGTTGCTGGACCTTTTGCTGATTCACCAACCACCTTGGGGAATGAACAATCTGTTTCTGGCCCCTTCGCAGATTCTGGCATTGGTCAACAAGATGGTTCGTTTGTTGATGGAAGTGGAGATGTTCAAAGCGGAATAATGATGACTACAGACCAGGTTTACTCATTGATGAGGGGCGATGTCGAAGGAGCAGGGGAATTGATTCAAGATCCTTTTGTGACTGCAAAGTTACAACCGACTCCCACTGAAAAGCAACAAAAGATTCAGCAGAAAGAGAACGATGTTTTGATTTCCTCTTGGGACGAAGGTGTTTCTGAATCTGTTAAAACCGCCCCCACCATAACACCGATTAGTCGTAGCAAAATAACACCAGTAGTGCCAACCAAAAACGATAGTGCGTCCAAAGAGGATGAAAACACTTGGAAACAATGGGATGAAATGTAATTTTGCGACGCATTGAAAGGGGTCGGCCATCTACATAACCATGAGTTGAGCAGTGATGGACGATATTGACCTCGCGTTATACCTACTGCAAAACCGCGTTAGAAGGCAAATATTAGAGCGATTGGTTAGAGAACCACACTACCCAATGCAACTGGCTGAAATCATCGGTGTCAGCCAACAAGCAATAATGAAACACTTGAAAGAATTAGTAAAAGGCAGTTTTGTAAAAAGCGAAAAAGTTCCTAGTGAAAAGGGTGGGCCGCCGAAAACAATCTTTAGTGTCCAGAAGGCTTTGTCATTGCGGATCGATTTAGGACCAGACCTATTCAATTGCGAGCATCGTAAACTACCCCGTGGAGGTCCGATGCGATTGTCCAGTCGATTGCCTGCGGCGAGTTTAGCAGTGGTCGAAATGGTTAGTGGGAGAAAGAAAATAGCAGTCGGTGAAGGTGTAGGGCACCTATCTCACCTCAATGATATCATTGAACAATTAGACCAGCAAAGAGACGCCGTAATCGCGCTACATCAACACATTCGTAATCGTGTTTCAGCCGCAGTGGATAGTGACTTTGACAAATACGAGCAAAGGGCTATGGTTCATACTATCATTGAAGCTCCGCAACAAAGGTTAGACCTCACTAGGCTATCCAAGGAATTACAACTTGGTCAGACTCAAATGAATACTTTACTCGAAGAGGTTCAACAGGGGCTTGAAAGACAAATCTCTGACAGAGCAGGGCATATCATCGCAACTCACAATAATAGTGAATTGAGATGGTGGCTACCGATTAACCCAAACAGATAGACTCTATCTAAGCGAACATAACATGGACCGCAGCCCATGTTATGCCACATCGTTATCTCAGTAGAATCAGATTCACTTTTCATCGCCTAGAACTGTTATCAGTGAAGATTGTTCAGCGATTCTTCGGTTAACATCATCTCTACGTCCCTTACCAACTAGGTAAACGACTCCAAGAAGAGCGAAGGTTAGCAGAATGACCATGAATGGTAGAGCGGTCTTGCTGACAACATCACCTGCAACATCCATGAATGGGTTGGAGGACGAAAGTTCCTTTCCGACTCTCTTTACATTGTCGCCTTCATTACTCTCAACGATTTCGTTCATTGGATCAACCACTATGTAGACTCCATGGGAACCTGCAGTAACTGGGTAGAGTAAGAACAATTCAATCTCTTTCGCGTCTTCAGAAGCATCGGGAGATAGTAGGGCTCCAACAACTTGGCGCATTACGATGTTCTCTTCTGCACAGCCGTTCTTTTCGATCTCTCTTTGGATGGCAAGACTTGATTCGTCATATTCACAAATAACGATTTCAATATCAGTTGCATGCACATTTCCTGTGTTCTGCAGAGTTATTTGAATCGGGATTGTTGTGTCTACGTCGCCGCTATAATCTGATACAATGACCTCCTTGATGACCAAGTTAGGAGCGCGTAGTCTTAGAGTAAGAATAAGCTCGTTACTATCCAAGTTCTCTCCTTCCCATGCTGGTGAATCATCATGGTCGCCGTCTACGGTCATATCGCCAAAGCGAGAATAAACCTTCAAACCAATATGTCGTGTATCTAGAGTTGCTGTTGTTGCAATCTTTACAATAGCGACTACGGTGTGGGTTGTATAAGGGTCCATTTCTGGTAATCTGAATTCATTGATATCTGTCAAGTATACACATTGATCTTCTGGGAATGCTGAAGCGGTTGAAATTTCCTCCAAACATGATTCCTCTGAAGCAACATCGACTCCGATTTGCTTGAGCATCTTCCATTCAACTGACCAGCCGTCGAGAGCGCCCATTCCAGGTAGTTCTCCCCAAAGCAGTGCATCTCCATCACGAGTTGCTGTGTGGTTGTTCAAAGAAGGCACATCAGGTACGTTTCCATTGTTGGTAACATTGACTATGTATCTTACAACTCTTCCCGGCGCAGATGTCTTAACAGCGTTCTCTACTGTTTCATCTATACTAATCTGCATGTCATGGAATTCGCTTACTTCGACATTGAAAACCAGTTGGTCACGCAGTCTTGTATCTCGGCCTGATGAATCAGGGTATGATTCTTCTGAGAATGCTTGCAAGATGACGGTGTAAGTTCCTGCCTGAACTTGGTCAGGGACATTCATCATTACATCGAAGTTCTGATATGTTCCTCTGCTCAATTCTTGTAGGTATTGGCGAGGCACGGTAATATCCCATAGGACATCGACACCGTAGGCATCGGTTACTCGTGCAAGTCTGAAGTCGTATCTATCAGGTCCGTTTCCTTTATTTTCAACAGTGATCGGCAAAATTAAGTTCTCGCCTGGGTTTACAACCAGGTTAGTTCCTACTTCTGGGTCAACCCCTGCATCCAAACTATAGACGTGGACCACATTGGTTGAAAGGATTATTGAATCGGAGATTCTTGGGTATCCATCTAGGTAAGCCTTGACCGTTACTGCTGGGCCAAGACCCGCAGTTGCGTTAGTTGGGGCACAGATATCAGCTCTTACTTCATAGGTAACAAATTCAGCATTTGATGGAATATCCCATGCACGAGGCTCATTCATTTCGATCAAGTTGCCGCCTGGAGCATCTGAGAAGTCAATGTTAACCACCCAGTTATCCTTGCGCCATGTATCCAAATCCATTCCTTCCGGTTTGGCATCAGGAGCGCCCGGTGTCACGAAGACAAGGTCACCTGAATCGAAGTTCTTTGTTACATCGATAGGGTACGTTGCACAATCGCCCGGCAAGATGTATTCATTGGTATCAAATATCTCAAAGACAATGTTACCTGTAGAACGAATTGAAACATATACTCCTAGTTCAAGAACATCGTAAGTTCCTTTGGCAATGGACTTGATCGGTTCACCTTCGCTCCAACCCTTGACAAAGATGACGAATGCACCTGGGTCTTCGGATGTTGGTACGCTGATTTCCAAATTCTTGGTCACAGATTGACCCGGATCTAATTCGACACGGGTCGGGAAACTTACTTGCCAACCGAATGGTAATTGCCATTCTTGTTGTCCTTCAAGACTTGCTGGGTCCCAGAAGATGAAGGCATCATGAACGTTACCCGTATTGGTGATGGTGATTGAGAATATCGCTGTTTGTCCTTGCTCAATATCCGCCATACTATGTGAGGTATCAAGATTAATTCCGTGAACAACGTCCATCAAAGTCAGTGTAACCAATTCATTTTGAATTGCTGGGTCCTTGTAGGACTTTGCGATAACTGTAATCTGTGCTAACTCATCTTCATTAGCCTGATACACCGATGGTGCGCGTACACGCATATAGAAGCGGATATTTTCTCCACCTTCTAAGAACACTGGTGTATCACTGAAAATTGCTGTGTGGTTTGAACTGAAGTGCAGTGATGCTGTCCAATTTTGCGGCACACCAGTAATATTCAACCCATAGGTATCTGCAACCAAGTCTTTAGGACCTGGTGTAGAATTGTTCATAGTAAGATTGTATAAGGTTTGTTGGCTTGGCTCAATAACGTGATAGAATGTTTCACCATCATCGTATTCGACATCAACTTGGCCGGTTAGAACGTGTGAATAGCAAACAGTAAATCTGTTTTGGTTTCCATCCTCGCCACACCTATTGGTATCTGACCAAGCAATATGTGCTCCACTTCCCAAATCGTTTGAGAATGCTGGAGGCATACCTAGGCTCGGTTGTCGCCCAGAGTTTGGTCCAAGTTTGTTGGAGTCCCACTTCGTAACTGGGATAATTTCCCACTCGTCTAGTGCTCCATCGAATTCGCCGGTTGGCCCTAATCCATCGCCTGTGTTCTCTGTTGAGTTCAATCTAACATAGACTACTTCTTCAGTAGCAGATGCATTGCCCCAATCGCTCCAAGCGATATGGATATTGTTTTGATCGTCGGTGAGTAATGCTGGGAACACGGAGTTTCCACCATATGGGGCATTACCGGAGATTCCAGTCTTTCCTTCTACATTGGAGATAGGTGTGTCGTTAATCTTCTTGATAGCGTATGTGGATAGCCCGTTTTCAGCACCGTCCCAAGCACCAGCCCCTTGTAGGCGCAACTTGGTGTAGTACACTTCGTAATTAACATCCTTTTCAAATCCGTAATCACGGCCATCCATCCAAGCGATGTGGGTGTTTCCTTGGCGGTCTACGCCAATTGATGGGTGGAAGGAGTATGCGTCGTCAATAGTGACACGTGTATCGTTTACAACGACTAGGTGCCCTTCAGCAGCAGATCCTACATCTTCAACGTAACCTCCGCCTTGAACAGAGTGTCCGGTTTGCCCCGGTATCCAAGATGGGTCATTGTTCATCTTTGCATATGGGTCCAGAACGGTCATGTAAATTTCACGAGAGTTATTGGTTGAGATGTAAACCATTGCTTCGACTAGAAGGCTCATTGCATTGGTTCCACTTCCTGATGGGAACTCGTATGCTTGTCCACCGGCATCGGTGCTTGCCAAGGTATTTCCAGGGCAGTTTCTAGTTTGCGTTGAAACAACACCGTTCGGGCATTGTACCAAATCTCTGAAGTGGGATTCGACATTAGCAGCTCCGCCCCAGGATTGTCCATACAATCCTACAGGGATTACTCCAGCGCTAATACAACTGTCGTGCGCTTCCTGGATAGAAGTGATATCATCTGCTTGTTGTGATGGGTCGCCATCTTTTGGACCTTCATCAGAAACTGGAATGACTATCTTAGTTGCATTCGGGTTCCAGCGGTGGTCATCGCTTGTTGGAGGGTTGCCTGGAACATTACCTAGTGTATCCTTCCATGACAAACATGCCCAGTTACTTCCTGGGCCCCAGTCTTCTCCGGAGTATCCAGAGTAAGTGTTTCCATTGTATACTGTGCCTGGCAACTTACGTAGTCCGCCAGAAGTGTCGCCTGGGCTAAGTCCTAGAGGAGTGGTTCTAATGCCGCTTGCTGCATTGTTATGTGAAGCACAGTTACCGGAGCTTGCAGCACCGGGGAGGGTGTTTCCAAGACCGTAAATTGTCTCGTATACAGTCATGTTAGCAGTCTCTAGCATAGGCTTCAATCCTTGGAAATATGTACCGGTTGCGAAGTTTCCTCCATAGATAACGGTGCAAACATCGGCCCACTCAGAATACATAGAACCTGAAGTATCGACGATGAAGGCTAATTCCACTTTACCACCGCGAGTATCGTCCCAAGCGATTTGTACGAAATCGTTTGCATCGACTACGATGTCTGGATGGCCTTTGTGGCCAATGATTGGAGTTAGTAAAGTGTCATCGAATAGTGTGATGACGCTACCTGAAGCCATGTCAGGTTGTACCATTGAATAGTAAATTTGTGGTTGGTTGTAGAATTTACCTTCTGAGTCATAGTTGTCTTCCCACACGATGTGGACATTGTTTTGGCTGTCCAATGCGATAGCAGGCCAGTCGCGGTTTTGTGCGCGCATGGAAATGGCGATGTCGTCGATAGCGGTGATTGTTCCGTCATCGCTTGCTTGGCCGTCCATTGGAGCATTCCATGGAGCTAATGCAGTGTACATGATCTTGTGTTGGCCAGCCCTATCAGCCCACACGATATGCACCTTGTCATTAGTATCAATGACCATGTCTGGGTGCCAAATCTTATGCAATCCCGGACTAGAAATTTGAGTTGCATCAATCAGCGTCTCGCCCCGAGGAGATAGCATTGAATAATACAAATGTAAATTATTTCTTACCCAAATGACGTGAACATTACCTTCACTATCGGACGAGACTGCAACTTGTGAATCTGTTGATGTTCCGCCGTCCACGATTTGGACTGCTTCGGTTATTACCACTGTTCCAGCGGAGACAGTGATACTTGCTATGAGTAATGTCGAAAGGACCGACATTACCATAATTGATACTAGGCTGATTGATTTTATTTTTTGCTGCATAGGACATTCCTCGGGCTTACTACATATTTTGTATTAACTCTTCATACTTAACCGCGCCTCACTCAGGTCAAAAATGAGATTTGATTCGAGAACATAGATAGCGCTGGTTTTAGGCCCTCTGTGATGCGTTTCTATCAACGAGATAAACGGCTAATTTACCTATGCCCATTCAGATGGATCGAAGCCGGACCCGAATGACATTTCATCGTTGAATTCAATCTCTTGGCCTTCATTTTGCGTAGGATTATTTTCTTTGCCGGATTGCTTTTTCAATCGGTCCGCCCAGTCATCCACTGGACCAGGTGTTCCACTTCCAGGACCATATGCGTATTTGATTTCGTGAATAATCCCGAGTTTGGCCAACCATAATTTTCGCAATGTTTGCATCAATTCGTTTTTTGTTAAGCCGTCAAACCAAATTGGTAGGCTGACGTTGAATGCTTGTAATGGGCCTGGTTTTTTATCACCTACATGCCCCATATGCATTCCCCAATCCACTGAAGTCCTAATCAGTTGAAGGCGACTATCATGAACCCATTCATCCCATTCGATCTCGTCTTCACGCATATGATTTTTCATCTCTTCTTGCTGACCTAAATCGACCCTGGTCATACTTGAACAGGCGACTAAATCTCTTCCCTTAGGAATGACTACTGCGAACATGTGACCTTGTGGCCCGTGCGGATATTTAATGAGGAAATGTGCCTCTGCCCTTTCGTCATCTTGTTTTTTGACAATCAGCCGTTCTGAAGCTAACCAATTGTTTACTTGTTGGACGATGTCGGTGCTTGACATAGTTGGGCCAAACGTTGCTCATGTTTGAACCGTGCCATTGCCATCATCACTGCGATTGTTGGAAATTGTTAGTAAATACCCTCGCAAATTCTGCCTGGTTACTTTGGACATTCTCAATCTAGTAAGCGCCTTCTTGAAGTCCGTCCAATCATCCCAAGTCCATGCGCAAATATGCCCTGCAACGAAGAATGAGAGGATGATTCCAACCCATATTACGGCCATTGTAATTACCAAATCTAGTTGGGTCGTTCCAATAAAAGTAAAAATATCCAAGTTAATAATACTGTTAATTTCATTGGACTTTGAATACATTGCTGCCAATAGAGCAGAGGCTATTATTGGCCACGCTATTGCTGAGCCAAATAATGCCGCTAGGAATTGATATGATGTTCGTGCGTCTATTCCTTCATCCGTTGAGTCGCCTAGTAATCTGCCCAGAGTCACTTGGAAACCGAGTCCAATAATTGATATCGGTAATACTGCCAAAAAGAGGCATAGCCTGGCCAAAACAAGGGGTATCTTTAGGAGACTGGCTCTTCGTAAATCAAGACCTTTGTAATTCAAATCGCGTCCATCTAAATTGTGATCGTAGAGTATTTTTCCCGCATTGGTTGCAGCTTTATGTTTGATGCTGGTTAATTTCTTAGTAATATTTTTTGTTTCATCTGTCAAATCTTCATCACTTTGACTGGCCTTGATAGATTGATTAATGGCCCTTGCAGCAAGAACTTCTTGTTTCCAACTGCGTATCGGTTTATCGGTGTGTTTTGACTCTATGTGGGCCAATAATTTGATGCCGCCATAATCATCCCAATCGATTGTATTTGGAGTTAATTGCATCAACTTCGGTCGCAGTTTATCACGTAGCGATAGGACCTGTTCTGCTGGCGGTTCAATCCATCTTCCTTGTTTGACAGCATCGACCAATTGCTGTGGTATGTCGGATTTTTGGATCTCGATTGGTTTACCAAATTCGATCCACTGATCGGTCCTAAAAAGGTGCCTTACTCTGAAATGTAATCCCACAGGGACAATCACTGGCAATGGTCTATCTTCAGCGACCGATATTGCAGCCGCTGCGAGAACTGTACGCATTGGCCCTGTTCTGAAACGAAGCATGTGTGACTTGTCGTGGCTGGTTCCTTCCGGGAATAATACACATCCAAATCCGCGCGAAATCCCTTTCGATAGTGCTAGCAGTGTTTTGCCGTTTAGGTGTGTGGCTTCTTCTTCGCTGCAACCCCCGCGCAACAATTCTGCCTTGCGGATTACCGGCTGCATTGCTAATTTACGAGCCCACCATCCCATCAATGGCCTTGTCACTAGGTCATGGCGGCCTCCAATGACGAAATGTTTAGGGTTTGGTAGCATAATCCCGAGGGCATCGACGATGCCGTTTGTGTGCCATGCCGAAAATAAGACCCCACTCTCTTTGGGGATATTTTCATAACCAGAAACATGAGTGGTTCTGAATTGGATTTTTCTAACTCTTCTTGCCAATGTAAAAGCCGCCCATGTCCAGAAGCGGGAACCTGGGGTTTTTCCAGTAAAGGTTGGTGCTGGGGTTTTCAACAAGCGAATCATTTTCATATTCTTGGATGACTTTGAAAGCTCTGGTAATAAATCGCCATTGGAATCAACTGCTCCGTCAGGAATTATTTTTGACATTATTGGCTCCCTCCAATTTGGGTTGCCAATAGCGCCAATGCTGTGTGATCTGCTTGACCGCCCATTGCAGAGGCATTTGGCCACATCGACTGCAATGTTCCCCCACCATCACCGGCTATTCTCGGTATTACGTGAACATGGACATGTGGTACTTCTTGGCCGGCTAATGGGCCATCGTGAATACAGATAGTGAAATCAGAGGTGTTGAAATGACTGCTGAGAATTGTTTCTACTTGACAAACTCCATCAAATAATTCATTTCTTTGGCTTGTTGAAAGGTTGGTCAGATGTTGTATTCCTTGCTTCGGAATAACAAGTGTGTGACCTGCTGAACGCGGAGATATATCCAAGAATGCTAGCCAGTTTTCACCTTCAGCAACACGATGACATGGGATTTCGCCGGCAACGATTTTTTCAAACAATGTTGCGCCCCCCATTGACTTAGCGAAGAAGTTCAGCCTTTTGATGTTCACACCGTCAACGGTGGTGATTTGATGATTCACATAGGTGGTAATAACCAGTTTCCAGAAGAAGTCTTGCGGATTGCCAGTTGCCCTACGCCGCCCTCTTGGTCTACTGTGATATGGTGTAATAATTCATTATCGGAATCTGGGAAATCGCTTCTTTGATGAACTCCCCTGCTTTCTTGGCGAGCTTTTGCTGATATCATTGCTGCCGTCACCAAACGCACGCTTGCAGCGGCTCTGGCGTTTTCTACTAAATTTGTATTAGCGATCAATGATGTTTGGTCAAGATGCATTTGTGACATCTCGATGCGATTCTTAATCGATTCCATCTTTTCTATTCCATCATCGAGTGAAGATGAATCGCGAAAAGTGCCTAATGCGTCGTTTGCTGCAGCCTTGATGCTACTGAAAACTGCACCTGAGCGGAGAACTTCCTCGTCTTGCTTTAGTTCATTCTCTTGCGATAGAGAGGATTGCTGTTGTTGTAATGCTGCTTGTAGTGCTGAACTACCACTAAGTTCTGTGGTTTTTACCCATTCCCCAGCGTGTTGACCAGCAGCAGACGATAGACACATAGCATCCAATAGTCGATTTCCAACGATGCTACCTGCACCATGTAATCCTGAACAAGCTGCATCTCCTGCTGCGTATAAGCCAGTAAACCAACGAGACCAACTACCTATCACAGCGCGTCCATTCTCATCGACTGCAATTCCGCCAATAGTCATGTCAGCACGGCATTCGATAGCGATTGTTTGTTTGCTCATATCAATACCAGTGCGGCTTTTGACCATGCGCATTGTAGAATTCCACCATACTGCGTTCTCGTTGAGATTTCTAGCATCTAAAACTGGTTGTGAAGCCCCTGCAACCGCTGAACAAAGTGAATTTAAATCACCTTCTCCAACATCTAATTCACTTCCGCTTGCTTCATGAAGAACTGCCCCTGCGCTTAGAATCCCCATAGGGATTACTAGATTTGTATCTTTAATTGCTAATGGAGTTGATGTGATAAATTCCATATCGCGTAGTGGAAGACCCGCCTGTAAAGCCAAGTCCAATCCTAAACCAACAACGCCATTGCTGAATGCTCCTTCAAAGCCACCATCTGCGATAATAATTGCTTTTGCTGAGAGTGATAGTAATCTACCATTAATCATATCAATAGCGATCAGTCCATTGATTTTCTGATTAGAATGCACTAGTGATAGTGGTAGTTGATCGCCTCGGCGGGTTACTCCAAACCTCATACATTGCTCTTCCAGAACCTGTTGTACTTCTCTGCTAGTAGTATCGCCACAGTTTGCATTTCGCGGTTTGCCGTGTCCTGCTTCTTTGCTGACCATTGCTATGCCTTTAGAATCTCGGCGGAAGTTTACGCCCCAGCGTTCTAACAAATCCATTTGTCGATTTGCTGCAGCGGTTGATGAATTGACAATGTCTTGGTCGCACAGATAAGCCCCTGCTCGAATTGTATCTTCTCTGTGGCCGCGATTATTACTTTCTTGAAGTGGTGCTGCGATGCCATCAGCAGCGCTTCGTCCACTCATTCCAAGACCATCTGCTGCCATCATCAAAGTTGATGCTCCAGTCTTTGCAGATTCTGCTGCTGCACGTAGTGCTGCTGGTCCGTCCCCTAATACGATGATATCCCATGCTTCCATGACTCTACAACCCTTGAGTCGGGCGAAGTGAAGCCCCGCCATAAGTAACGCGCTTGAGGGTTTTGCAAAATATAAGCCCTTGAATGGATTTAAAAAATGCCCCACAATAACAATTTACACTTTTAGGTACGGGTTAAATATCGTCCATTATAGCCCTACTGCGGATGATTCTCTTCGATTATATTTTAACTCAAAGAGATTTGTGGCAAGGCTGAATCTCCCCACTTTCTTGCCAGTTCTAGATTTTTCTTTCTTTCTTTAACCAAACCACTTTCTCCAACGCCAACATGAGTTGAAGCAACGATGGATTCGAGAACTACTCCGTCATCATCGCGTAGTATAACTTGGACATTGGCTGGGCCTTTGAACCGGTTAGTCCATGCCACGCCAATCCACAATACGACTCCTCTTTCCAAATAACGAGGAATCCAATCCAATCCATCATCTTCACCTGTATCGGTTAATGAAATCGCTGCACGAGGGGGAGGGCAGGACGCTAACTCAAAGCGATGTGTTCTCAATTCTGGCTCCCCGCCTGGGCATAATACTTCAACCCGAACATGCCGTGGAGAGAAGGTTTGATTATTCAACACGATAAACAGGCTCCCAGTGCCTTGGTCACATTCAGGATCTAGTGATACGTCCATTCTCCACTTTGCCCGCAATACCGGTGGTGAACCCGATAAGAGGTCATTTTGTAATCTATCTAATAATCGGAAAGCACCTGGTTGCCATGCTCTTGCGTGAGAAATCAATCTCTGAAGACTACGCCAATTAAAGGTTGTATCTTCATCCAAAAGTAAATGTGGAATTGTATCTCTTTTCAAAAATTCACACAATTCTGTAATCGATAATTCGGTTGGTATTTCTTCTTGGTGATGTAGATGCAATATGTAAAGAAGCCTTTCCAAACATTGCCGTAAGTCATTGCCAGGAATTATTGATTCAGCCAATATTTTGTTCCATTTTTTCCATTCGAGTAAACTATCTGGGTCTAAATGAGCGGTGATTAAATCTCCAAGAATCGTATTCACTTGTGTGGGGTGGTGTGTCGGTGCGTGGAATGATAAAAATGGAATCTTATCGCCTTGTTGGCTCATCAAATGTTGAGTGAATTGGGAATGGAAAACCAACGCTATACCACTGGTCATCGCCACCAATAATGACAAGTTCCAAGCTATGCTTCCTTGCTCTATTATCGCAGCAGAACACAATAATATGAATGCCATAACTGTAAAGGATACTCCCAGAATATTATGCCGTCGATTATCTTTGACTCCTTCTACGATACGGTCCATACCCGGTTGTGACCTCATAGGATGCTTTTTCTCATCATTGAATCCACCCATTTCTCGTAGGGAGATTCTTGTTTGCATTGCTCGCCAAGAATATTCGGTTGCAAGTAATTGTGGCAAGGTTGCTATTAGTATTGGGATAGTCCAAATTAAAACAACAGTTGCGACGCTAGTAGATGCACTGAGGGGAAATAAAACATTGAACAGTGCTGCGACTGCAAAACCAAATCCTACCAATGTCTTAGCAAATAATATTATTGGTTTTCCTGCTATTTTACCATAAAATAACCGATTTGAATCTTGTGATTCCCATGTTGCTTTAGCCCTTACCAAAGGGTCTTCATTTCTTGAGAAACCCCGCCCATATGGGTCTGGCAATAAGGTCTTAATTTGAGGGCGTTTTTCCTCATCGACTTCCTCACCGCCCATGCCAATCGGTTACCGATGTGGGCTTTTGGTTTTGGTTGTTACCTTCTTGGCACCAAGGGTGGATACTGTAAAACACCACTTGTTCAATGGGCACGGTATTTGCCTCTCAGCCATGCGGAATGATAGAATAGCACATCATTGTAGAATGTTTATGGCCGATAATGCTGATGTTGAAAAAAGCGAACAACCTTACCAATTATACTATTTTCCAATCCCTGGAAGAGCCGAATCAAGTCGTGTGGCACTATCTCTCGCTAACTTAAGTTGGAAGGATAATCAAATTGATGGAAAGGAGTATATGCAAATGAAAAGGGATGGGCAATTGCCTTGGGGGCTGGTTCCAATGTTACGAACTCCTGATGGGAATTTGTCAGAATCTTCAGCAATTCTACGCTATATTGGGGCCATGGCTGGATTGGTCCCTAGTAACTCATTCCAAGCGGCTAAGGTTGACGAATTCCTTGACGGCATGGAACCATTTTCACGCGTCCTAAGCGGAACATTTGGCATAGATGACGTCGAACAAAGAGCAGATGCTAGACGAGCGGTGTTCAATGCAGAAGGGGACGGGACCAAGAATCTCAAATTATTGCAGAGAAAAATCACTGAATCAAGCACAGGATGGGCCGCTAGTACCGATAAAATGAATATTGCAGATATCAAAATATTTACCGAACTATTCGGTCTGTTTTCAGGTAATTATGATGGGATTGACAAGTCGATTCTGGCTGATTATCCCGGTCTATTGGAATACCATGACAAGGTCGCTAATGAGCCAAGAATGGTTGCCCATTATGCAAATCCATTGAGCGATTCGCTCCAATGGACGTACCAACCTGGTGCATTTGCTGACCAGCTTTGAGACTCAAATAACTTGCCAAACTGGGCCAGTAAAGGCCGTATTTGTGTTAAATCCAAACATCATTAGAAGCGGTTAATTGATTTTGAACATTACCTGTATTGACGATTCCACGCGGTTCGACAAGCATTACCTGGCACTCGTTTTCAGCACTGGGTTTATGCATTACACCTTTAGCAACAACATACATTTCCCCCTCCGATAATTCAATGGTTTGAGATTCCAATTCAATCCTCATTTGACCACTAATAACTATGAAAACTTCGTCTGTATCTTGGTGGTTATGCCAGACGAAATCTCCTTGTATTTTGACTAATTTGAACTGGTAATCGTTCATCTCTGCGATTACCTTTGGAGTCCAAAGGTCTGAGAATTTAGATAATTTGTCGTTGAAATTTACTTTTGCCATTTTCCCACTCCGCTGTATTATCACAGATAGAGGGTGGTTATTGTTGTTATTGAATGGTCCCGGACACAGCGTGGCCTCTGTCAATTTGTTGTGAACGATTGGGCATCTGTCCAATGATCTCCACTAGCCCCTTCGCCTAAAACCCGCCAATAATAAGTTGAAGAAGTTGTTAATCCAGTAACGTCTTTCTGCTCAGAACCAACTATCGCTAAGCCTTGACTTGAGCAGGAAGTCCATGCTGATTTTACTGTTCCACCATCGAGTAATCCCCAACAAATAGTTTGGTTCACATTTGTACCATTATCATAATTATCCCACTGTAAAGTTGAGGAAGTTGTAGTAATATTACTTACAGTAAGGTTTTGCAAAACCGATGGATAATCGTAAACCCAGCCTCGTAGTGGGTCGTTATTCCATACTGGAAGGTGGGCAACTGTTGCAAAGGTTGCATCATCAATCGGCAGACCCCATGCGCGCAAGAAAGGAATTAGATTCATTCCCGTCTCATTGGAGATTCTAGCTGCCCAAGAGTTGTATTCTTGTGCATCATTTGTTGGCTGGCCTAGTGAGTTATTGTAGTACTGGCTAAAGGCAGATGTGTAGACTTGCCATCCAAATTGTTCCTGAATCATCATGTGGGTTTCAAGTGCAGTCCAAACGCTCCATTGTGAGATTTGTGATCCCGCACTAAAGTAAGTCTCTGTCCTTACCTCGCGACTAGAATTGCTCATTGCACCGTGGCCCGCTCCTAAATCGACGCCGACTAATTCGGTCATGATATAGGCTGAGAAAAGATTGCAAGTAGTTTCTGTATTGCCTGGTAAAGTTGCTGCCATCCATTGATGATTATGCCCTAATTCATGGAACATTCCCCAATCCCCTTGGGTGGACATATGACTCAGGTTTACTACGTTTGCAACGCTTACTGTATGTGCCATAAATGGATAACCAGAGTGCATCCAGCCGGCACTGATTTGAATATCAAAGACGGCTCTTTCAACTCTAGTCCATGGCAGATAACCGCTTAGGTTATGCTCCATCTGCAATGCAGTGTCCCACCAATTCATCAATTCGACAGTATTACCAAGATTTCTAATTTCAGAAGATGGAACTGTTAGAATAAAGAACTCACCTTCTATTTCAGCCCAAGGTGCAGGATAATTTCTCTCACTGTTATTCCACTGTTGAGGAGTGGTAACCCCCTTGATATAACGGGGTGATTGTACTGCGTTTTCAATTGTAATATTTGTCATACCAAAAGTAGAATCTGGTGGGAATGTTATGTAAATTAGTCCACCAAAGGTATTACCAACTTGCATATTTGTAGAATCTATTGGCCAAATCCGATGAACTTTTGGATGTCTATCGAGTTTATCTTTACCCCATAATGAATCTGAATGTGCGCCGATTTGGATACGGACATTTTGGTCGACTATCGATGTTGGAACTGTGACATTTACCACTTCTCCAGCAGCAGCGTATAGCCCAGTTCCCATCATGCCATGGCTTCTGGCTCCTGAATAGCCAAAGCCACTTGGTAAGCCAACAAAGTCGCCATTAACTGTGACATTGAGACTTATTCTTGGGGCGTTCATAGGCACCGCTCCGGGGAAATCTGAAGAACTTGGGTGGGCGCTTAATTGATTTGCAGGAAGGCGAAGATACAGCCCCTCTTCTATTGCAAGTAGAACGTCGTCAATAGGATCGGCACCTAAATCATACTCGTTATTATCTGAGATTTGAGTCCAGCCTGTGGAGTTTACCATTCCCCGAAGTGGGCTCCAAAAACCATTGAAGTCGAGAGTTAACATTACGCTACTTCGGGTGATTGTTTTCTCGATAGTCGACGCATCTGATGTAGCGATTAGTGGCCCTGTTGTGAAGTGATTCTGCAGTGCGGTAATGGCGGGAATAGTTCGCAATAATCTATCCGTGTTCATCTGTGCCAGAACCAATTGGGCGGCTGAGCCGGAATTTGATGAGACAAAGAGTCCAGTGGTCGGTGCAATTTTATTGCCTGGATAATTATGGGCAACATCAGAATTTGAATAGGACCAATACCAAGAATGGCCGCCCAAAATTAAGCCATGACCCGATGTTAAGAAGGTCTCAATTTTTAAATTTTGAGCATCGCTCCAACCATTCCAAAATTCCCCTACATAGCAGTCTAGGCCTGCTAATTGATCTGGGGTTACCGATGTTAATACAGTAAAACCTTCAGCCACTAATTCATCTTCAAAATGG
>Ga0308019_10001057_pt1 | contig 16971 bp, 14 predicted proteins | sample Neamet284_FD_203135 | JGI IMG/M metagenome (GOLD analysis project Ga0308019, IMG submission 203135) | Marine microbial communities from water near the shore, Antarctic Ocean - #284 | ecosystem: Environmental > Aquatic > Marine > Unclassified | place: Southern Ocean | collected 2014-10-01 | reverse complement strand
ACCTTGAGAAGGTTGAAGGAGCATAGGCTACGCCCCTAGAATGAGATACATGGCGCTTCTCATCCTCATGCGGCACGGGCAATCAATGTGGAATGCTGCCAATTTGTTTACTGGCTGGGTTGATGTTCCACTTACTAACAAAGGAATTGAGGAAGCAATTTCTGGTGGTAAAGAGATAGCATCCTTGCCTATCGACGAAGTCCACGTCTCTACTTTAATCCGTGCTCAAATGACCGCAATGCTTGCTCTAGCACAGCATGACTCAGGCAAAACTCCAATTTTCCAATACTCTGCAAGTGGAGATTCAATGAGTGAAAACGAATCTCGTATGAATGAATGGGCGCAGTCAAATGATTCGGGAGAGAATACCCTTCCAGTTTACGTTTCATGGCAACTAAATGAGCGAATGTATGGTGATTTACAGGGTCTCGACAAGCAAGACACCCGTGACATGTATGGCGATGAACAAGTTCACACTTGGCGCAGATCATATGATGTGCCACCACCAAATGGTGAATCGTTGGAATTAACAGCAGCTAGAACAATTCCTTATCTTGAAACTGCTATCATACCCTCTCTCACTGCTGGAAGCAATGTATTCGTAGCAGCGCATGGTAACAGTCTACGTTCAATCGTTATGAGTATCGAAGGATTATCCAAAGAAGAAGTACTCAAATTAGAGATTCCAACTGGACAACCTATCGTCTATGAGTGGAGTGAATCCGGTTGGCAGAGAAGGTGAGTAATTGACAACTAAAAAATGGCAATGGGCTCCTGCAATATACGTTGCATCATTGTTACTAATGAATATTCTAAGCATGCCGTTTGGCGTTAGTGAAATGCCAGATGAATGTCCAGAAGATTCGATGAACTGTGATGAGAGAACTCTCGAATTAAATGTCGGAGAAGATGAACTCCACCAAGTGATGGAAGAATGGGCTCATGAACGTTCTTTTACCACAACTTTTAGTGAAGGCCACATAACTGACAGGACCATGATTATGCAATTTCCTGATGATGTTCTATACGTCAATGAATGTGGCTCAGTCGAACTATTCAGCAAGTCACGATTGGGAAGTTCTGACCTCGGAGTAAATAGCGACAGGTTAGACGAACTCGTCGAATATCTCAACGGATATGATTTCGAAACAACTTGTCAGTAAGCGATACCATCATCGTTTACGAATACAACATTAACTCCTAATCCGGATTTATGAAAAGCGATTAATTCGAGTGAGTGAATACTATGCCCAGTTGGTGCAAGACCTAGCACCTTACGCTTTTCCTTTCTTGAGAACCATGATTTCCTCTCACCGATGACCCGTCTCTCACCTTCAATATCATCGAACCAAGGAAGTGGCCCTTCCGGTGAGAATTCTATTCCAAGGATTAGGTCTACACCATCGGTAGATTGAGCCGCTTCTGCATCACCCTCACTAGGAATTGCTGGGCAATTTGGATGAGTGTGCAGCCAATGGGTGAATCGTCCAGCCCGTGGGCCTCTGTCAGTGCCAAATACTTCATCAGTCCACTCTTCAGGCAGATGGTGTACTGAAAATGAGTCACCACGGTTGACCATTTTAGCCTCATGGATACGGTAACCTTGTCCAGCGAATAGATTAGTTTTCTGACTATCTCCCTGAAATTCGACTTCAATTCCAGACAAGTTTCTGTTTTGAGAGACATCCAACCCAACCAGGATTTCATCTGGTAAGGCTTTGAATGCCCATTCTAGAATCTCTTCCAGTATGCTGGCGGGGAAGTGAACCTGAGCGACATACTCCTCACGACGGTTATGAGATTCATCATTGTAGATGGCGGCAGCATCAGCCAACCAGTCGCTCACCATACCTCGGCGATATAGTGCTTAGACATGAAGAAGTCGGAAAGTGCCCCTTGCCGGGGAATCCTTGAATACCTCAGCCGCCGCTAATCAATCATGGCGAAGAAGAAAGGTGGCTTGGGACGATTCCTTGGGGCCATCACAGGAAGTCCGTACGAACGCCTTCAGAAGCAGATTGACAAGGTCATTAAAGAAGCGAGTAGCGATAAAGCTCTTGCCAAGACTTTGAATAAATTGGTGAAGATGATTGGACAGCAGTATGATGAAGAAAATATCGATGATGAAGAGCATGATCTATTGCTTGAATCGATAGAGGAAGCGGACCCTGAAGGTCGATCATTCTCGAAACTTACCGATGACAGCGATTCATTCTATGATGGCGAGGACATGCCCGACTCTCCAACATTGAAACTTGGAAAAACCAAGAACCTCGATGTTTTAATGAAATCACAAGGCTCTGAATTCACCGGCTCATTCGGGCGAGATGAATTTGAGGAATATCGTCAATCTATGTCTGCAGATTTCTATGCGGAATCAGATGATGCTGTAGCAGCAGGCGACCACACACACGAAATTCGTACACAGAACCGTGTTTTCGCCGGTGCGGATGACGATATTGAGTCACTGAAGAAAAAGATGGCTGAAGAGAGCGGCTTAGAAGACCCTACAGAGTCCGTTGATGAGAATTACTACACCGACGATGACGGAATCGAATGGTGGAAAGATGATGAGGGCTACTGGTGGTATCGTGAGCCAGGCCAAGATGATTGGAAAGCTCATGAGTGATGTGTCCAAATCTCAAGTTCAGAAACTTTGAATTTGACAATACCAAAATCGGCTCCAGTTTTCAACATCGCAATGTTGGGCATACTTGCCGAACTCATTGCAACTATTGTTTGTGGTTTTTTGATATTGGATTTCAGTAAATTTATCAGCACATCTAATCCCTTGGTTGGCGGCATGTAATGATCTAACATCAGTACATCAGGGTCAAATTGTAATATCCTATCCAAATAGTCAACCGAGTCCCAATATTGTTTGAACTCTACCTTCGATAAATCGACTCCATTACCAATTAGTAAAGCTTCGATGTCGACAGAGTCTTCGAAGGCTAGAACCTTCATTCTTCAACATCCCACCAATTAGGGACTTCGAACCATTCAGGAGCATTGTCTGCTCGTTCGATTAGAGGTAGGCTAAGTGTCGATGAAGAATCTATGTTGACTCCCATTCCCAAAACAGCACAAGCACTTGGTAGGTAATCCTCACCACTTTCGGTAAGAATAATCGAAATTTCATTTCCAGCAGGAATTATTGCATCGATTGGATTGAATTCCATCTGCATGGTATAGGTTGCAAATGGAATCACAGTTTGGGCGTCATGGCCTCCGTCGCGGTATCTTACATCCATTGTTGCATGCCCGATACGCAGACCTTCAGTTGCATCATACATTGTAGCAAATATTTGACCTCCATCACAGCGCGTTGATACCGATAGGTGCAAAGTTGGTAATCCGGAAATAAAGCGAGATGAATCTGATGCAGGAATCATGATTGTAACCTCCGCATTTGCGCTTACAGAATTTCCATCAGCAGTTGCCTCGTCAAGAGTAATACTTTCCCACTCCATATCTGCTGGTGGCCAAGTCTTTTCGACATGCCATTCGCCATCATTACGTTGCATTTGAACATGTGATTCAGGTTCTGGGCCATTTCCTTTGAGCCAAAATTCGAACCACCCATATAGTTCAACAGCCCAATCCATACGACTCATTTCAGGATATGCTTCAGCCCCATATCCTGAAGTTAATACCCCATGCCTATCTGGTTGGTCTGGATAATTATGTGCCCATTGACCCATTATTCCTCTAGCAGGAATCCCTGCATCTCTAAGCAATTGGTAGGTTGGAAATGCGTGGTAAGGGTCAACGTTCCAATCTTGCATCCCCCAAACAAGGTAAACACTGCCGCGATAATTCTCTAGCACATCAGGAAGGTGACGGCGTTCATCCCAGTAGTCATTCCATTCAGCGCCACCGTAATGCGCCCACAATTGAGTGGTAAATGGACTGAGCGGGCCGGTTAGGTCATCTTGGCAAACTCGCATTTCATCACTGGTAATATCGGTTGTAGCCGCTTGATACGCAGCATCATAACCAAGCGCTCTAGCCTCACTAGATCCATTGCGATAGAACATCTCCTGTACGCCTATTGAGCCAGAAATTGGAACGATTGTTTTCAGGTGCTCAGATGGATTTTGAGCTGCTTCCCAATTGGTTGTACCTGCATACGACTTGCCCATTAGACCAACATTCCCATTCGACCACTCTTGCTCTCCAAGCCAATCTACAACCGCTTGAATTCCAGTCTGTTCTCCAAGGCCTTTCACATCTTGGCAATGCGTGGATTTACCGGTTCCAAAGGTTGAGGCTTGTGCCAATGCATAGCCGTGTGAAATGAAATTATCATACAGCCATAAGCCAACCCCACCATCCGGTACGGTATTAGGGCTAGAATCATCACCAACCCCTGGCATACCTTCTCCTCCGAAGTCATAGTATGGGTGAATTGTCATAATCACTGGGACGGTGACTCCCTCTGGTACATCGGGCAACCACAATGCTACATGCATTACATCTTCTTCAGGGAATCCAACATCCTCTTCAGAAATTGGTAACTCTACAGAGACGAAATGCTCGGTGTAGGTTAGTATATCATAAGTGCCATTTACCGGTAATACCGACCTCATTTGAGTGAGGTCTAAATCCATATTATGCCTTTCATGTAAAGGGGTTAACCACCATACTTCAGCCTGATCTTCTCCACTATTTGTGGATAATACTTGACCAAATCCAGCACCCATGAATAGGAAGGCAATTGCAATTGCAATAGTTGCTCCAAGAGTAATTTTGAGAGTGTTGTCTCCCGGGTCCGGGATGATTTCAGCCTCGAACACTTGTGCTTCCATCAAACACGACGAAGCAATTCTCACTCATCATCCTTCGCTTAATCCGCCTCTAATTAGGAAACCATCAAAGAGTTGCTCGTTTAGCCAGCAACATGGAAGAACAATTCACAGTTGCCGGCCAATCAGTACCTAGGATTACTACGGGATATGGGGCCTTGCTAATCCTTTGGGGAGTTGGAATCTCAATTATGTCCGATTCTAATTCGATTACATCCTACTTCCCGTCTCTATTGGGAATACCTCTGCTATTGTCTGGCATATTAGCCATGAAAATTCCAGAGAAGAGAAAACTTTGGATGCACATTGCAGCAACATTCGGTTTGCTATGTGCCCTTGGAGGGACACGTTTCTTCATGAAAATGGGTGACGGAATCAATTACGCAACCGGGTCAATGTTGATGCTATTGTTGACAGGTTCTGTATACACTTACATCTGCGTCCAATCCTTTATCCATGCTAGAAAAGCCAGAGAAGCCAGAGAAGAATGATTTCATGATGTTTGAGTGATTGGAGTCATACATGCGAGCCATTGCTATACTACTCAGTGTGCTCGTTTTTTCTCCTGTTGCCGGAGTCGACTATGAGACTGGAAACGAGGCCTGGAGAGACATAGAAGTCGATATGTCCAATTGGGATGATGGCCCTGAATTAGAAGGTTCACCAATGGATGAGCCTCGGGCCGGAGATGCAGTTCTAGTAATCGAAGTCGAATACAAACCAGGGCATCTCGCCTCTTCAGTTCAAGGAGAGATCATCATCGAATTATTCGAAGAATGGGCTCCAAACACCACTTCAAACATGATTATGCATGTGGAAGATGGTATCTATGACGGTATTTTCTTCCATCGAGTCATAGACGATTTCGTAACTCAAGCCGGCGACCCAACTTGCACTACAGTCGTTGTTTACCCTGCTACAAACGCTGAGTGCGGCGGTGGAGGAGACGGGCACACGCTCGTGATGGAGCATCACGACAATCTTTCTCACGTCGATGGTGCAATTGGAATGGCCCGTAGCCAAGACCCAGATAGCGCAGATACCCAGTGGTATATCGCTGAAACAGAAGCTCACAATTTAGACCCCGAAAATCGTGATGATGAAGGATACGTCACATTTGGAATCGTTCGACAAGGGATGAGCCATGTTAGAGCAATAGCATTAGTTCCAACATCCGATGACCCAACCGGTGAAGAGATAATTGTCAACCCCGCATCATCTGCAGGTAGGCCAATTTGGGAAGTTCACATATCAAATATTGACATGATAGGTGTAATTCCATCTGATGGCGACGAAAAGAAAGTAGGGGCCGAATCATTCTTCTCAACCACTGCAGGGCAAGCAACTCTTATTCTTGGAGCGATTGTATTTGGTGCAGTGATAATAGCCATATTAACAAGAGCCCGTCAAGATGAGCCAGATGCAATATTGCTAGATCTTGATGAACAAACCACTTCTTGATTCAATCAATACGAAGGTCGAGAACCACGTGCCTAATGTGTGGGCAATACCATTTCACTTTCTCTAAATGAAGCACAGTGGTATTTTTACCGCTTACAGTTGCAAACCATTCAGCCGTTTTACCAACCCATTCTTCGATTTCATCTTCATGAACATTCATGTGGATGTGAATGATTCCACCTTCCGGTCTGAGACAACCGACCGCTAGGCCCCACGCACTCATTGATGAAGGGATTAAACCGAGAATCACCCGGTCAGCAATACCCTTCAGATGTGTCATAGTGTCACGATTATCACCCGGATAAATAGTGCATTTCTCTGCCACATTATTTCTAACCAATCCTTTCTCTAATGCTGAGATACTATCGGGATTAATTTCGCAAGCATGTACATGACTCGCTCCGCCTCTAGCAAGGAGTTGAAGTGTATAGTAGCCAATTCCACAAAACGCATCGACGATTATGTCTCCTTGTGCTTGAATTAACCCCATCCGCCTACGTTCTGTGACATTGCCAGATGAGAACATGACGGCAGTCGCATCAAATTCATACTCAACAAAATTCTCTCGGTGAACTACCCAGGCATCTTGTCCATGGATTAATTTCATCTGAGATTGCCTTTTCATACCAGGATCGATTTCTGCTTGAATCGCAATTCTATTAGCTCCTAGGGCCTTAGCGACTTCTTCTAAAGGCCATCCTGCAGTTTCAGTTCCTTCTTGAAAAATAACCAGGTCGCCTAACTTTTCCCATTTCTTTGGAGGGTTGTCGAGAACAAGTTTCAATCTGTCATGCGGACTTGTATTCTCAACCGTTTCAAAATCAAGTTCAATTTCACCTTCAATGACGGGGATTGCTATCATTTCACCATAAGGCATCGGTTTACAATCCGGATTTAGCAAACCTTCTCTTTTCAAACGTTCAAATTCATTCTTAGCCGAATCTCGCGTGCATAGATATGCGCTTGACAAGGCCATAATTGGCTGTAGATGGGCAAACCATGTTAAATGTCCCAGCCCACGAACGATTGATACCATGAAGTCAAGACTTGCGATATTCCTGAGTTTGCTTTTTGCAATTTCAATTTTTGCTCCTCTGTCCAGTGCTGCTGGAATGTTTTCTTGTTCCCTAGATGGTAAAGGTGGAATATGTGATTCTTGGGACAAAGCACATGATGGTACTGCTAATCAACAAGATTGGATTGAAGGAGTCTATGAATTCGATTTAGTCGATACTTCTACAATCAACATGGAAATGTCTTGGGCTTTACATGAATTCAACAGGACCTCCCTTGGATTCGCTGGAGTTGTCAACCCGGGTACCTCAGTTACATTTGAATATCTCTTTGGGGAAGAAGGTATGAGTCCCTTTGATGGTGCTCCAGCCGATTTAATTCGTAATTACTTCGACAAGCCACTTACACCTACTATGACAGTAAAGGAGAAACTAATCATGGAAGTCAATGATTCGATACAAGAATTATTGGATAGCGGTTTTGGTACTGTAAATTCGATTTCGACGACATATACCGATTCGATTTCAAATTCAGGAATAACCACAACTTGTAGCGAGGATCCAGACACAGATTCTAATGAAGAAAATCCATCTCTTGACAACAATGTATTCGACCCACCAATTTGTTTCTCCGTTACCGCAAGTGTCACTCTTTCAACTTCAACTTTCAACCTTGGTTCTGTAGACCCATTAACATTGGACAGAGTTTACCGTGGTATGCTTGTTATGGGCTCAGATATCACTTCAGAATTCGATTTGTTTAGTGACCCAGGGCATAAGTCAGTATTCGTCATCAATCCTCCGGATTTTGCAACTGTAAAGGGTGTGGATTCGTTAGGAGTTCAAATTGTCCGCTCAGGGCCTCCATCCTACATGGCTGCACAATGGTCTATTGATAATCGAGATGCGCCATTTGCAGGAGACCGAATATCTCAAACAGTTGCTGTCGAAATCGGGCACCGTAATTCTACTCAAACCAATAGTGTCGAAGTATCATCACAAGATACTGGAATTACTTTGGATGTAACCCTCGACCTTTCCGATGAAAGTTCTGCTCGGATAGATATCGTGGCAGGAATAAATCATCTTGACCAATCAACAATGGATGATTGGGGGGTGTCATTGGTAGATGTCACTCAAAATGCTAAGGTTCCATGGGTTACTTCTGATGGAATCAGATTAGCTTACCAGAATGATTTGATTGAATTGGATGATTTCACTAGCAATTTCCCAATGGACAATATAGGGGATTCGATCGAAGAGGCAGTCCCTGGAGTTGGCGATATTGAAATCAACAGTCCCACATGGGTCTCTCAATCAATTGTCCTCGGGATTCCAGAACCCAGCGGTGGGTTGAATTATACTCACAATGACTGTCCAGAATCATTACCCCCTGGAACCGAAGTCAACTATTGTATCGAAGGGCCAAGCGCAATGGATGGCAGCCACCCTGTTTACTTGAGGGCTACTTCAGAAACATTCGAATTACATCTATTAGATTTAGTAAAGCAAGAAGTTGATGATCCAACAGGAATCCTAGATGTTATCGAAGAGACAGACATGCGCAAATTACTCGATGCAGGCCTTACAATAGAAACTCAATTTGGAGAGAGTTTACTCCAAAACATGATCCCGGAAAATCTGCCACCTACAGAATTGACCCTTGAATTAATTTTGCCAATGTGGATGCAAGCAGCGACTGGCGATTCATCGATAACTTTGATTCAGAGAACAAACGGAGTCAATGATTTATCAATTTCAATGGCAGGTCCTAGCGCATATTCCCCGCGGCATGCAATCTTAGATTCCAATGACGAAGAGATATGTTCAGCCGATAAAGTAGATTGGACTTGTATCAATCTAGATGTTGAGACGTCGATTAGTAATTTGGACTTTAATGAATGGGGTCCTAGTATTGAAATAACAGCATCAATGACAGCAACTATTGATGTTTATCGAATCAAGATCCCAGATGAAATAGTAGATTTGATGAAAGCGGGCGATACCACAGTTACTCTAGAAGTAATTCCTTCCGATTTGATTAGACTTGGTTTTGATATTACAGACCGCCTAGCAGAGCCGATATCAAAAGAGGTGAATATCGTAGAGGGCGAAGAAACCTCTTTCGACTTAACTACTTCAGGTCTTCAACAGTTTGTCAAGGATTTAGGAAAGGACCTCACAAAAGGAATTCATGAAAGTTCCGCAGAACTTGGGTCTCAAGATGAATTCACTGAACTTGATTTAACAGGTATCCAGATAATTACATCTTTGGAGAATCTCGGTGGTATTGGAACATCATTTGGTGATGAAACCCCTATTCGTCTCAAGGTAAGAATTCCCGAATTTACAATGAAAGCCGGCGTGACTAATGGTTGGAGCGGTATTATGGATGGTGACCCGACTATCGGCGTAGCTACTGCCTTTCATTCACCAATGATTACTGCAGCGAATTCCTTCAGTAATGCATTAACAACAATAGGGACACAATTCGTACAAATGGGTGGCTCTGGCCTGACATTAGATAATAATGGCGAAGCACTAAATTTCAAAACCGAACCTCAAGACCTTGACCTAAATAGCGTCGATGAACGCTTACCTGAATCCGAATTAAAAGGTGAAATAACATTCCTTCTACCTGAAGGGATTACTTTGGAGAATTTCCAAACTGCAAACGGATGGGAAAAGACTGGGACGGAAGACGGTAGGCAGAAAATTACAATTTCACTCGAGTCATTCACCGCTGGTGACGAATTCACATTTAGCATCCAAGTATCTTGGTGGTACATATTATCGCAAATTTGGATTTATCCTACGATATTCCTCTCTCTAGTTGTATGGCGCGTAAGGGCGCGCCGAAAGAAGAAACGCCGAAAGAACGAGGCTGTTGGAGGCACAAAGATAATTTCAAGTGGTAAAGGCGGATTATCAAATAATGATTTTTCAGCATTAAGTTCGGGAAGAGATCCGATTGCACCAAATAACGACGATTTTAGTTTATACGGTGATGATGACTGGGATTAGTGAAGAGAATCATAAATTCTCTTAGCCAGTGAAGGGCCAATACCTGGTACTGTTTTCAGGTCATTCACAGAGGCATGAGCGATACCTTGCCTGCCACCAAAATGTCGAAGTAATGATTGTAGTTTCTTAGCGCCTAATCCACTTACCGATTCTAGGGGGTCATTAAGTCGCTTCCTTGCTCGTGTTTTGCGATGAAATTTATTGACAAAGCGATGCGCTTCATCTCTAGCATGAACCAACACACGCCCTCTTCTATCAAGGACTAAGTTATCATGGCCTTCCCGGTGAATGGTCTCCTCTTTCTTAGATAGGCTAGCCAGTTTCATACGGTCCCTTACGCCATGTTTTTCTAACAAATTTGCAATAATCGAGAGGTGCGTTTCACCACCATCGATCAATAATAAATCAGGCCAATCCTCTACACGTTTAATCCACCTTTCAACAACTTCACGCATCATTCGTAAATCATCCAAGGCGTCACCTTTGACTGTATAAGACCGATACTCTTTCTTTGCAGGCCGTCCATTGCGAAGACAAATACTTGCACCGACTCTTGAGTCTCCAAGTAATTGTGCCATGTCAAAGCAAACAATGTGGTCTAGAGACTCAAGTGCAAGTAGAGATGCACCTTCATCTGCTGCTCGCTGTTCGAGTGAACCTGTTGCCTTATTAGCCAATCTTTCGACCTGCATTTCTGCATTCTGTCGCGCTAAATTTGTCAATGTCACAAAATCTCCACGTGAAGGGTTTCGGCTCTCAACATTTGAGCCTCTACGCTCAGATAACCATTGAATTATAGTTTCAGTAAGTGGAATCGGAGTCAATAATAATCGCGGGGGTCTTCTTGTGGAATAATGCTCTACAATGAAACTAGAAATTGAATCGCCTTCATCTCCACGATGAATAAGAGGCCAAGATTCCTGGCCTTTGATAACCCCATCATCTGCATGAATTACAACAATAGCCGCAAGGTCTCCTTTGACTCCTATGCCGATTGCATCACAATCTCGGTAAACTGTAGATGAGATAACTTGTTGACTTGTAACACTGCGAACGGCCTTTATCATATCTCTTACCGAAGCCGCCCTCTCGTATTCTTGATTGGCGGAATGCGAATCCATTTCAGTAGCCAATTCTTCGATTAAACCGCTGGCATCTCCATCCAATGTTCTTCTTACATTGAGGACTCTCTGAGCATAATCGCCGGCTTCAATACACGGACCTGCACATAACCCAATATGCATTGCAAGGCAACCTTGTGGTAACAACTCTTTACAATCCCTAATTCCAAAATGACGACGCAATAATTGAACAACCTGCTTGGCAGCACCTGCGTTAGGGAATGGCCCCCATCTCCATGAGTTTTCATCTGGATGACGGGTGTATTGGATACGTGGAAACTCTTCCTTCGTCAATGCTAGATATGGATATGATTTGTCATCCTTGAGCATTGAGTTATATCTTGGTCGATGTTCCTTAATCAACTGTCTTTCTAGGATTAGAGCTTCTTTAGGTGAGTTGGTGACTATGCATTCGATATCATCTGCCCTATTGACGAGTTCAGGAATCATCGCACGGTCAGGGTTTGTTGCAAAGTAAGATCGAATGCGTTGAGATAAAACGGTTGCTTTACCGACATACAATACTCGTCCATTCGTGGTGCGGAAGAGATAAACTCCCGGTTTTGCCGGAAGGTCAACCTTCGTTGGGTCTACCGGCATGTATCCATTGTAGTGACGATGCATGAAGAATACATCGCCAAACACGAAAGGGCAAGAAACATGGTTGATGAATGATAGGAAACTAGCATGGTGACCGGTCCTGAGGCAAGGATTCTCGTCCGGCTTGCCGAATTTCCGCCTAGTCTAGAGTCGGCATGGGATGCTCCCCGTGACATTTGTTTACCCGGATTATCTGAATATCTAGGCGTAGTACGTTCTGCATTACATGCTCCTTTGAGTGAGTTGGTCGGCAAGGAATTGATCATTGAACGCAAAGCCCATGTAATTGGGGGCGGAAGTCGAAAAAGGAAAGTATACCATATCACAGAGTTAGGTCGTAAAGAATGTGAAGGGATTACAGTTCCCAATAAAAAGAAGATTGGGGAATTGCTTGGCCAACCTCCTGCCAAGACCATATTACATGGAAGGGATTCACTTATTCAACAACTGAAGGGTGAGGCTAAACTGATACTTACGGGACTGCCAGGGATTGGCAAAACATCACTGCTTAGGTCAATTGCAGATGAATTGGTTTCAGAGGGTGAGACAGTCCGGTTTGCAACCATGGAATCTTTCAAAGATATCACCGAGATCTTTGAGGAATGGGGTTTAGTATACACTAGCGAATCTGCAGTGTTGAATTCTACGAAGAATGAAATTTTGATTCTAGATGAAGTGCAAGAAGTAAGTCTCAGACATGTTGGCAGATTAGAGCAGTTTGCTCAGAAATCTGAAAATTTAATTATGGCTAGCAGAGCGCCATTACCCATCACTGAAGGGTTTGAAATCATCGAAATTCCACCCCTCGAAATCGAGGCAGCAGTTGGCCTATTGCCTAGCCATTTAGAAAATAGGGAATTGGTCGCAGAACGTCTTGGAGGACACCCCTTAGCCCTACAGTTACACGATGAAAACTCGGAGTTGCCAGAAGCCGGTTATGATCTACAAGAATGGGTCAAAGAAGTTGTTCTAGCGGACCTTGGCGATGAAATCAAAGCCTTAGACGAGTTATCTTTACTGCCAGTACCTGTCCCTACGGATTACCTCCAATATGAGCAATATCTCTTTGATTTGGATGACCATGCTTTACTTCGATGGTTCGGTAATAGCGTTGAACTACACCACCTAGTTCGTAATGTACGCTCAACAATGCTATCTGAAGAGGACCATGCGGCGGCAGCGGAATATTGGTCGCAAAAGGAAGGCGATCTTGCCCGTTTGGTCGAGATGCACCACATTTTGAAATCCGGTGAAGATATCGAATCCCATCTATTATCAAACGCTGAGGCTCTAATGATTCGTTCAAGTGCTGGATTGGCAACTTTGATTGGAGATGCGATATACCGTCATCCAACAAAATCATTGCATAGAATCGCGGCATTGGTTGCCATCGAGCGTGGAGAATCTGAAATTGCATCTGAACATCTGATACATTGTGATGCACCAGATTTGAAATATTCACTTTCATTGTTAGAAGGTAAAGCGGAAGATTTCGATTCATCAAATATGGATTCAAGACTTATTCTATCCGAAGCAGCAAGACGCATGGATGACCGTTTGCCAGGAGGGCTTCCCGATAGTGAAATCCTAGATTTATTGGAGGATATTGATTTCTCTAAGGCCGAGGGTGAGATGAAGAAAATCATGCTTGTAGCGACGGCACATATACGCCATGCATGGTTTATTTCACAAAATAATTGGGGTGAAGCCGCTAAGATTAGAGACAACCTCGAATCGATTTCACACAGCGAGGACCCACAGTTGAAAGCTATGAAAATGAGAGCGGAAATAGCCGAAACCTCACCTAATTCACCTTCGTTTGAAAAATTGATTGAAAGCGTCTTTTCAAAGACAGGTCTAAAGGCTTCAATGCTGCAACTCTCCTTGATACAAAGATGTGATGGTGAGAGAGCAGTGTCTCTTCTGAACCGAGTAGAGATGCCAGGGGATGATGCACAGAACAATCTATCTTCGGCCCGTAGAGTCGCTGCTACAATTTGGTTCTTGAGAGCGAAATTCAAGACTCATAACGCATTCTCTTCGATGGCTGAATCGATTGCTCTTTGGAAGCAATCTCTCTGTCCAATTGCAGCAAATAAAGCTGCAGAAATGATGCACAAACTGATATGATTAAATTTCAGCACCTAGCAGAGTCTTGGTGTCTACGATTCCTGAAATTGGTCTAATTTCTTCAACGATAACTCGAGTCAGTGTAAATTCATCATCGGCTTGTACTTTAGCGATTAAATCATATTCGCCAAAGAGCATCCAACGATTGGAAACATGCTCAATTTTATCCAAACTATTTCTAACATCATGTTCCCTTCCAGGGGTAGTGGTAATCAATACAAATCCAGTAGCCATTTTTTCACCTCAATAATCAACTGCAATCATAGTTTGAGTTTCTCGAACTCCTGTGATCTGACGAAATTCTTGCATCAACATCCCAGTCAGTGTCTTTGCATCTTCCAATGAAACTCGAACAAGGAGGTCATATTCTCCATAGAGTACGTGTACTTCAGCAACACTTTCATTTTCTGAAAGTGTTAGATATACCTCCCGCTCCTTAGTGGGCTCGATTTTGAATAAGACAAATGCTTCAGGCATCATTCAAGCCACATGTCATCCCTTCTTGACTATGTCGATAACGACTTTTGATTGTTAAACTTGGAAGGGGAATAGTCTAATGGTATCGCATCTCAGTCAAGGGTATGGTGAGTGTACGACCTGCCCCAGTGTTTGCTGTACTTGCAGTGCTGTTACTCTCGTCGTTTTCTCCAATATTAATCACCAATGTAGACGCGAGTGAAACCAGTGGGCGTGCCCAGACAACTTGGTCTGGAAATGTTGTGTTGAACAATCATCACACGATTAATGTCACAGATGAGTTAGTAATTTCAGCTTGTACCAACGTTACAATGGCTAGTGGAGTTAGAATCTATGTAGAGGGTAGGATTACTGTTGAAGGTACAGAAACTTGTCCGGTATACTTTGATTCCGCAGGTGGCGGCGACCATATGGGACTGCAATTTAATTGGACATCTAATGGTCGAGGTAGTCGTATCGATAACGCCTCAATCATCCATGCAACATATGGGATTACAATCTATGCATCAGACCCTTACCTTGCTAATGTCACAATTTGGAATGCTGATGATGTAGCGGTCGATATTTTTGATTCAGCAACACCTACAATTCGCGACATGGTGATAGATGAAGCGGGTCAAGATTGGAGCATCCCATCATATTGGAGATATGGGATTGGCCTTTCTGTCGGTGCAGGTTCCGCTCCTAACGTCGATGGTTTATCGATCAATGATGCCGTTACACGGGGAGTAAATATGTGGGGCAATTCAGGAGGCATATTCCGAAACATCTCAGTCACCAATGTGACTGGCGCAACTCTTGCTGAAGCAGCGGGGATTTGGGTTGAAGATAGCGTTCCTTTGTTTGAAGGTGTTAGTGTTGACAAATCTGACCATGGAGTAATTATTCGCCATATCGATGATGGAATTAATACTAGGGCTGTAATTAGAAACCTTGAGATTACCAATTCGATGTTTAAAGCGCTGATTATCGACAAAGAAGACCATACAAATTACACAAATTATCAAAGTGCTATTATCGAAGGTTTAGTGATTAGCGGTACAGGAGGCCCCAATGCAAAAACCGCGGGACTAGCAACTGCTACAATCGAGATTAATGCGACTGGTGCATGGATTGAAGACGCATTCTTAGATGATAATGATGCGGTTGGTGTCCGATTATATTTCGTTGATTCTACAACCGTTTTTACTAATACTACAATCAACAATACCGGAGGCTCAGGTAGTGGTGCAGATGGCGCGGGGGTATCGATAAGGTCCTCTTATTTCGCTGCTGAATTCAATGGCTTAGAAGTGTCCAATGCAACAGGACCGGGGGTATTTGCACTGAATGGAGGTGCAATTCAAGGAACTGATTGGAATCTTCATCATAATGGTCAGGAAGGATTCTACTTAGAAAGTGCAGCAACAATTGTCGATGGTCTTCAATTGAATAATAACGGGGATTCTGGCGTTCATATTGATGATGCTAGGTTTGTATTCCTATCGAACCTTTCAAGTTCGAATAATGGAGATGCGGGTCTAGAATTCAATCGAGCTAACGATATCGAATCCGGCTCGGGAGATGTCCGCTGTACAACTTGCTCGTCAACAAACGACGCAAGGGGAGTATCGATTACCGATTCTGTGGACTTGTATCTCCATGGTTTGCAAATCCACGACCCTGTGACAGGTCCGGCAATTTCGATAGATAACAGTGGGTTGAATATTGGTGTTCAAGGCGGACTATTTCATTTACAAAATGTTGAATCATGGATTAACTACAGTGGCCCAGCAATCGATATTTCAGGCGCAGAAGGAGTCATAGATGGACTGGATATGTATGGTTCACACACTGGTTTAGTTTGGGATGCAGACCATAACGTCGAGAGAGAAAGCGTACTATCTAATGCTAATTTATCAGGGTCGGGATGTCTTAATCTGTCAAATCATGGCCAACTATCAGGTTATGGAAATATAATCACAACCGGATGTACCGGAACCCTTGATTTCGAAAATGTAGAACTAAACTGGACTACATTGGAAGATAAATCATCCCATGTATTGAATGTAGATACAGATTCACATCTACATTTACACCAGCCGATTAATGTCGACTATTCAATCGCTAATATTGCTGGTAATGGCTGGATTGAAGAGGCGTGGGACCTCAATATTTGGGTGGTTAACAATTATTCAAATGGAGTGCCAAATGCAATGGTGAATCTGTTACCTGACCAATTGGAAAATACAATGTCCAATCAAACTAATGACATCGGAACCGTTAGTTTTCCTAACTTGCGTGGAATAAAGTACAGTAGTGTCGGTCAAAGCCCTTACACCACGGTACAGATCGACT
>Ga0308019_10001056_pt1 | contig 16982 bp, 18 predicted proteins | sample Neamet284_FD_203135 | JGI IMG/M metagenome (GOLD analysis project Ga0308019, IMG submission 203135) | Marine microbial communities from water near the shore, Antarctic Ocean - #284 | ecosystem: Environmental > Aquatic > Marine > Unclassified | place: Southern Ocean | collected 2014-10-01 | reverse complement strand
AACATGAAGGAATTCACCGTACGATGGCCAGGTCATATCGATAAGTGGCTTCGTGAATCAAGCCATTTGGATGAACAGGAACTTCTTGACGCATGGAGATTCGACCCTTCACGAGAGGAATTCACATGGCTTGAAGTGATAGCTGAGTCGAAGAACCAGCGAAAACGATGGGTCGTACAAGATTCTGGAATGAATGGTGACGGCTCGATGGCCCGAACAACTGGGTTGGTCACGGTTGCATGTGCCTTACAATTCCTCGAACATGGTCCATTGGAGGGTTGTGGTTTATCGCCAGGAATTCATCCACCTGAGGCAATTCACGGACGAGCAATTGATGCAATCATCGATATGATGCAGCAACATGGCGTTGCTTTTTCTGAAGATTAGAGCATGGTTTCGCCACAGTTTGGGCAAGGCAATCCCGGAATAAATGCTCCAAGCAAAAAACCACAGTGCGGGCACAGGGAACTTATCAGGTCGTCTCCGAACATGGAAAGACATCGGCGGTGACTGTTCATCAAGTTGACGCTTAAACCGAAGCGAAATATGCATCGATAAGTTCGCCTACAGGCAACAGGTCTTTTTCTTCAATCACGATTGCTGCATGCTTTTTAGGCCGATCATCCCATGGATTGAAACAAACTGGGTAGCCTGATTCTTGAAACATAGCGATATCACCTGCTGAATCTCCAACTGATGCTGTGTTTTCTTTACTCACACCTAAACGGCGTTGAAGCATTTGAACCACTGAGCCTTTCCCATCCATTTGAACTTGGTAGCGACCAAAATCACCCAACTCATGTTCACCATTGGGCATTTGTTTGCCTAAGAGCCATCCATTCGTGAACACATGTAATCGAGTATCGTTACCATCGGCAAAGCGTTGTGCTGTGAATGGGTCGATACCACCCCAGCGTCGTGCCCAAGGTTTACCGCTTGAAAATTGGGCTGCAATATCCCGTGCTGTTTGTTGTAAGCCACCACTTACAATGGCCACATGATAGCCTTTGTCGAGTAAACCTTGAATAAATGGTTTCCAATTTTTCATCATTGGCATACCTTCCATACAGCCACGTAATTCCGAATCTGAAATAGGGGGAAGTTCTGAGGAACGGCTCTCCTTGATGAGAGCAATATCCAGTTTAATCCAATCCCATTCATCGAGCAAACCTTGATTGTACAATTCAAATGACTCATCATTAGAGATGCCTAAATTATCATAGACAAATTGCCAAGTTGACAAATGATCGACTAAAACTCGGTCCATATCTAGGCAAACGAGGCGTTCAACGTTATTTTGTGACATAAATCTCAATCTCCGTACTTCTTCAAGAATCAATTGGTTTACTGTGGCTTACGGGACGGCCAATCATATTGAGATTGAATTTGTTCAACTTGTTTGCCCATAATATAGAGAATCAAGGCAACCATGATACCAAATAATCCAATGAGAGTCATGGCAATAGTCGCCAGTGTGACACCAATTGATGTGGTATTGAGTTCTTCGAGGGCACCAACGACGTTACCCGATAATTTGTAACCGAGAATGAATAAAACACTACCGGGAATACCAAACAAGAGAAGAGGGTGTTTCGTTTCAAGCATCCAATAGAACAGCTGGGCGAAACGTGAGGCAGTTGCAAGAGATTCACGTTGTGGAATTCGCACATTTAATTGCGCTTCGACAATACGGACACGGAGTTGTTCATCTAAATCAACGGTTCGTGCCAAGGGTCCCAAATAGGCAAGTGCTTCCATTCCTTGTTGGGTAAAAACAACGTGTTGGATAGTGGCGGAACCAAGAATCAGTTCATCGACTGAATCAGACTGATCCATTTCGACTTGATGGGAAAAATGCACGTCCCATTTCTCTCGTGCACGATTTATAGAAAGGGGTAGGTCGCGCAATTTCCACTGGTCATTGATTGAAAGAACCAGGGTTGAATCCATTGGCTCGAGATTCGAGTCTAAAATGAAAGATGCGATGTTTTGAATGTTCACTTCGTTGTTGAAGTGGAGTACTTCGCAATCAATTTCTTGAGCGTATTCAACCGTCGAATCATTTGAACCAAGATCCAGCAATACGACTTCATCAGCACCTTCTCGTGCTCGAACGACAAGAGAGACGAGTCTCAACTCGATGTCTCGAGCCATCAAAATAATGCGCAACGATTGGCGAGCCACATGTCTTGTCCGTGGTCTGCTTCATATCAAACCCTCGCCGATTCTCTCCTGAACAGTTCACTTTTGAATTTCAATAGATTCAGGCCACATGTTCATGGCCTATGACAAAATGGAAAACATGTGAAGGGTGAATACCGTATTGGGGTAGTCATCCCAGCCAGAAATGAGGAACGGTTCATCAAAGAGGTTGTGGAGACACTCCCCTCTTTTGTAGATCTGGCTGTCGTCGTCAATGATGGCTCGACCGATGCGACACAAACCATCCTTGATGCACTGAACCCTGCCATCAAAATCCATTGCATCTCTCTGGACGGTGAAGGTGTTGGTGCTGCAATTGATGCAGGACACCAATTCCTTCTCCAGCATTGGCAAGAACAACTCTTCATCAGCGTCGTCATGGCAGGAGATGGGCAAATGAATCCCAATGACATGGAGGCACTCCTTCAGCCAGTCGTCGGCAATTCTGCAGATTATGCCAAAGGAAATCGATTTGCTCACCAAAGCGGGGTTAAGACGATGCCAGGGATACGTCGACGTGCGAGTAGCATATTGTCGATGTTCACAGGACTTGCCTCCGGTCAAACCATTCCTGACCCGCAATGCGGCTATACTGCTACCCATTGTGAGGTTCTACGTGAATGGAATTGGAAGGATTCATGGAAAGGGTATGGATATCCCAATTTTTGGCTCATCCGGCTTTCAACACTCGGCTTTCGAATTGCCCATGTTCCGGTCGAATCGATTTATGGCAGTGAAAAGTCAGGTATTCGACGAACTTCCTTTTTCATAAAAGTGGGCCTGATGATGGCTTATCGACATCACCATCGAAACATATCATGGATTTTTAGCAGCAGGATTACCCCGCACACTCTTTTCGCTACAATTGCGTATGCAATTGGTTGGATTGCATTACTTCCGGTTGTAAGTACCGACCTTGAACGTGAGTTGGTGGGTCGAGGTATTGCACCCTTCTTTCTCACCATCGTTGCTTGGTCGATAGCACATGTTTTTGATAAGGGAGCAACTCGAACTGTACAGGAGTTGAGAATCAATGCGAAGGCTCGACAAAAGACGTAAACCAAGAAAGGCTCATGTGCGGCACATATTGGTCGCTTCAAAACCCGATGCTCGGGAGATCTTAGGACAGATTCAATCCGCTCGTAATCCATTAAAAGAATTCAAGAAGTTAGCAAAGAAATATTCCAATTGTTCCAGTGCCTCAAAGAAAGGCGATCTTGGTGAATTTGTTGAAGGACAAATGGTTCAAACATTTGAAGAGGCAGTGTGGGCAATGGAGCCCGAAACAGTCCCTGAGTCATATATCAAGACTCAATTCGGATACCATCTACTTTGGGTACACGAAATAATTCTACCCGAATGAACCTCTTAGCACAAAGTAAGGTGGGCGATCCAGGATTTGAACCTGGGTCCAAGCGTCCCAAACGCCCGAGTATAGGCCAAGCTAACCCAATCGCCCCTTGCAGTCCTCGCCACGGCGTCTTACCTATGAAGTTCACTCAAGGATTTGCCAGCAATTAGCATCAAGACGAACCAATAGGCCCTGTGTTTCTGCCATATCAATAAGGTCATTCACATCCACATCGTTTCCACTTTCAGCAAGGACCGGTTGAAGGCTTTTCACCGTCAGTACCCCGTTTTCATCAGTAGCATTGTGGAGGACTTGGGCAAGACCCTTGAACGAAATAGGCTCATCGTGATGGAAGAGTTTTTGATTCACCACCAGACGTTTACGTAGAGATGCACGGAGTTCCTCTGGCGTATTGGCAAGAGCAACTTCAATTCGTAATTCCGAGGCAGTAGCCACAGAAATAACGATCTCAGCATCGACTTGTAACTTCTGACCGCAATGCGGACATACCCGTCCGTTTCCACGATGACCATGGCATGTCGAACAAGCACTACACCGAACGACATTCCATCCGGCACCAGACATAGTTTGGCTTCAAGCCAAGGGTACTTCAAGACTTCTCAAAGAGAAAAATCAGTGTTTGATTTACGAGAGCCAGGACGAAGCGCTGGTGCTGCTGGTGCTTTCACATCAACTCGCTTTGGAGGGGCTTCTGTTGCCTTTCGTGTCAATGCACCACGGACAGGCCCAGTTCCAGTTCGTGCACCGAGTGAGAGTGAGTTTGGTAAGATCAATGCAGCCATCGCTACACCGTGGTGGTCTGCTGCAGCCGTCACTTCATCAACAGCCACATCGAATGTGACGACTTCAAGGTCACGACTTGCTAATTTGCGTTGTAGATGTCGTCGGAGAAGAAGTGTGGTTTCTTCATAGTCAAGTTCGGTAGATACAGTTGCCACAACAGCGCATTCATCTCCTTCTGGAGTGATACAAGCAGCCCAAGCAACACCCGCACATGCAGATGAACCATTCCAAGAATAAGCCGTTGCAAGGTGACATTCAACCAGTGACCCCATTGGAAGAGGTTGAGGTGGAGTTGCACCGAAACCAAGTGGAAGCATAGCGCCCTTCATTTCAATTAAACGTGAATCACCGAGTCCAAGTTCAACGAGGCCTTGGTCATAAGCATCCTCAGCATTTTCACCCCATGGTGCAACAGCAGTCATGAGCCAACCTGGGCATGCGACGGATGACGAACGCTCTCCTTCAGACGAGTACATGATGTGGGTACAGATGCAACGGGTTCATGAAGAACATGGTTGTGTCAAGACTATGGCGACTGTTTCTCGAAGACTGCTCTTATTGGCAGCCGTCTTTCTTCTCATCGCCGGAGTCGGTCTCAAAGTTGCGAGCGGTGGAAGTACCTTATTGGTCGTAGCCTCAGGTCTTGGACTGATTTTTGTCATCTTTGCCTGGTCTCTTTTTGATACTTCTTCGAAAGCATCACGAGCAATGGGCTCTACGCCAATCAAAGCAAACTATTCAGCAGGAAAAACCCTCCAAAACATCCAGAGTGAACATCAAGAACAAACCTTACCTGACCCTCTCGAAGCAGGTTTTGAGATTCCGTTGATGTAATCACATGAGACGGATTGTCTCAAGGTTTTGTGGTGCATAGGTTCGACACTTGTAGCGTTCACGCAATGTCTTTCCAAGTTCGTTACACTTGTGATAATCACCGTGATGGCAGATAATGTTTCGAGGTGTCGGGGTGATTTGGTCTACGAATTCAAGTAATTGTCGGCGATCAGAATGTCCTGAGAAGCCATCGATGGTAACCATTTCACAGCCAATCTTGACAATTTCGGTCTTTCCGTTGATGATCATTGGAACTTCACCGAATCCTTTCTGCAGTCGTCGGCCAAGTGTTCCTTCAGCTTGGTATCCAACAAAACAAAGTGAATTACGATCTTCATGTGCCCAATTCTTGAAATATTCCATAACTGGTCCGCCATTGAGCATACCAGATGTTGCCAAAACAATACATGGAGAGTTGTCCATGATGATACTTTCACGCAGTTCGCGTCCCTTGACAGGTCGGAACCATTCACTGGTAAATGGATTGTCGCCATCGTCCTTGAGCAGAGACTTTCGGAGGCTGCTGGTCAGATAATCAGGGTGAGATGCGTGAATGGCAGTTGCTTCTTGGATCATACCATCTAACCAAACTGGGACGGGTTTGACTGTTCCTGAACGGAACAAGTCATCAATCGCAATCATCACTTCTTGGCTACGGCCAACTGCAAAGACTGGACAGATGACTTTACCGCCGCGTGCCATGGTACGGGTGATAATATCCTGTAATTCTTGATTCGCTTCTTGGCGAGAAGGTTGGTAATCACCTGAAGCACCGTATGTCGATTCAATAACGAGGGTTTCCACACGAGGGAAACGGGTATTGGCTGCATCAAAGAGCCAAGACTTCTCGTATTTTTGGTCACCACTGAAGACAATGTTGTGTTTGCCATCACCGATATGAAGGTGAACTGCTGAAGAACCGAGGATATGGCCTGCATTGGAAAATGTCAGTTTAATATCCGGTGCAATATCGGTGGTTTCATCCCAATCAACATCGACAACGTGCTTCATACAAGTTCGGATATCTTCCATACTGTAAGGGGCACGCTTTCCTTCTGAACCGCCTACTTTGAGGTAATCGGTTTGTAATAACAACATCAAGTCACGTGTAGGAGGAGTGCAATACACAGGTCCTCTGTAGCCATACTTGAACAAGACTGGAAGCATTCCTGCGTGGTCCAAATGCGCGTGAGTCAATACCACGGCATCGAGTTTTTCCAAAGGCAAAGCTTCTGGGGCGTTGAAATACGGCATAGGGTCAGTATCTGATGCAATGTTAACACCGACATCGATCATGACTCTTGATTCATTGGTCGTGACAAAGTGACACGCACGTCCTACCTCACGGTAAGAGCCCAATGCAGTTACCCGTGCCCATGTAGCACCAGGGCGTTGAGGGCGATGCATGTTGAGTCCAAAATCTCTCAACAATTTCCTGCGTTCTTCTGCGTGAGCATGTCGGTAGCCACGGATATCGTGAACGGTCTTTGAAATCAAAGGAGCAGTTCGTTCAACCGAAATAAGCCAGCCGGATTGGTCGCGGATTTCTTGTAAATTGATCCCACGTCGGCCAACAGCCTCTCCTGGGTTGTCACATTGAACTGTGATTTCTCGATAACATGCATCGAAGTAAATTTGATTGATTGCTGCTGACTCAGGAATGATGTCTCTGACAATCTTTGTTGCATCTTCTTCAGATTTCATAATCGAAAGGTCTGGACGAAGCACAATCTTACGCTTGACTTTATGAGCAATTTTTGCAAGCAGGCCATCGGTTGCGAGGATTCTGTTTGGTTCTGGAGTTACCAAAGCAATGTTGCCCGCTTCTAATTCTACAGTGTAAGGGATATCCTTAGGGACAATCTTCTCCACTTGATCTTTCAATTCTTTAAACGTTAGACGCATAATTTCACCATATACCGCGCTCGCACAATAACTGTGCACAAACTCGCCCGAAGGGGAGTGCAGTGTTGAGCTGCGGGAAAAAAATACTCAAGAAAGAAGTTTTGCAATTTCTGCTTGTGTAAGGGATACGAAGCCGTCTTTGGCAGTAATAACTGACAAATCCATGCCGTTACCGGAGGCGGCATCGCGCTGCCCCGATGCATAAAGGGCACGGGCCGCGAGTTTCAATGCATCGGTTCGAGACATTCCTTCACTGAACCCATCTTCGAGCACACCATACATGTATGGAGAGCCTGATCCTGTGGCACAATAAACGTCTGGAATAGAACCACCAGCGGAGTCAATAGAATACACATGTCCACCTTCAGCGTCAACGCCGACAATCAACAACTGAACCCAATGAGCACGGCCAGAAAGAATGTTTGCAGTCAATGTAGCTGCACCACGAACGGTCATTGGTTGCTGTCGACGAAGTTGAAACAAAGCAACTTCTGCAGAAAGTGTTCGAGAAAGTGATTGAGCGTGGCCGACTAAACCAGCAGTTGTCAGAGCCAGATTGTCGCCAATCTTGAACAGCTTCTGAACGTTTTTGTTGGCGATAAAGTGACCCATAGTGGCACGATGGTCAGCCCCGACTACGACTCCGCCGTCAAAGGTGATTCCAATAGTACTCGTTCCGGTTTTCAATACATTCTGCTGCGCATCCATTGTCATCAATCCCTCGTTTCAGTCGACACCTCTTGAACCTTGAGGCGCAATTTCTCGGTACCCACGGACCCTTATCAACCCGACGAAGCCACGGCCAGAGCGAACTGCCTTGGAAAAGCCAGCACTGACTTAACTTCGATGCGAGTGTTCTTGAGGTGGCCGACATCAGGCACCGGTATGCGCAGAGGCAAGAAAGGAAAACGAGACGAAGCTCAGTCTTCGCTCGACGCCTTTGCCAATGCGCCATCCCAACCGGATGAACTTCCTGCTCCTAAGACCAGAGTTCCTTCGATGCCTGACCTCGATGCATTAGCACGTGCCGATGATAAAATCCGTGAAGTTGAAGAAGGCCTCGAGTCGGAACAAGAAGTCAAGGAGGAAATGAAGCCTCTACGGACCTTCAACATGCCCAGCATGGAACAAACCCAGTCTCCAGCAACACCTGATACAGAAGTCATTTATCATGACCTTGGAGAACTCTATCCCCACCCACCGATTCTCGATACCGAAAATGGAATGGTCTTGCATCGTGCTGTGCTCAATGATATCACGGGCTGTGGACAATTGATGGATTGGGTGGCTGACGATCATGCAGTTATTGTTGAAATGAATCGATTGATGAAAAAGTCAGTTGAATTCAATGCAGCTCTGGCACAATTAAACGCCTTTATTGACAGTGACCTCGGTGGCCAAATTATCCAAATGACCGAAACTCGCTTGATGCTACTACCGCCTGGCTGCCGGGGAGTTCGAGGTGTCGAAATGGAAGCCTTTGCTGTTGATACTCACGAACTTGGAAGGCGGCAAATCTAATGGATGAACAAGCAATCGAGATTCCTTGCCCTATTTGCTCCGTAGAAGGACAACTTGCAATGGTTACCAATGTCGATGAAATACCCTATTTTGGTGAACATACCCAAGTGACGGTACTGTGCCATGCCTGTGGCTGGCGCCAAACTGATTTCATCCCCGCTGAAGGAAAGAAGGCAGGTGCATGGTCGTTGGTTTTGGATGACAGCAAGAAACTACGCTCACGGGTTGTTCGCTCATCTTCATGCACCGTCAAAATCCCTGAATTAGACTTGGAGGTGATGCCGGGTACCAATTCAACAGGCTATGTCAGTAACATAGAAGGAGTCTTAAATCGCTTTGTCGACATAATTAACATGGTTCGACGAGATGTTGAAAGAGATGTCCTACTCGATGAAGAGAATGACGACAACCAGCAGAATCAGAATGCTCTGGCAACCCTCGACTCCTTACTGAAATCAATCGAACAAGCAGGTGGAGAAAGCGTGTTCACGGTCGAACTTTTGGACCCACATGGCCATTCAATGATTATTGATGGAGATGCATCTGAAAGAGAATTAACTGCAGAAGAGTTAGAAGAACTTCCAATTGGGCCTGACCCTGCGGTATTTTCACCCGATGATGCTCAATAATCACTGTGCATCCTTGGCGAGGAAGTCTTTGACAAGGTGGGCAGTTTGATCTCGCATTTCATGCAAGTCACCTAACCAAGTCGTGGCTCGGTCAATACACAATTGCTTCATTTCTCCTGCCAAAATCTTACCTGCACGGTAATCGGCATTTATTTCTGCCAGATACGAATCATCATCTTCAAAGAAATACATCATGTAGCGATAGGCGACATCGACATCGGGGTTTCCTCCAATTCGTCGATGTTCTTCAACTGTTGATTGGCCACCCGAAAAGGCTCGTTTGATTTTCTTTTCAACCGTTGCTAAATCATCGCGTAGGAACAACGTTGTTTTCGGCTTACTGCTACTCATTTTTTCACCGGTGAGGCCAACAGCAAAGTGATGATAGGTCGATGAAGGTGCAAGCAAACCCATTCCTCCGAGTGAGCGTTCATATTCGAGTAGTTTCATTTGGATCCTTGATTTATCCTTTGACGTTGCACTTGGAACCGTAAGAGTCCCTTGCTTCGGGCTGGAAAGAAGATCAGAGAATCCGAGGTGCTCAAGTGAGGCAACCATTCCTGCAAATACTGTATTCAAACGGTCTTTATCTAAACGACCATTCGGCATTTGGCCCAATATTTCAGCGTTATCATCTTGAACTGAAAGACCGATCACAACACCTGAAGATTTTCCATCTTTGACGTTAAACCAATTCGTTTTACCAGCAAGACCACGCGTGAGTCGAAGATGTGGATCTTGGTCAACCCCAACTGGAACTACAATCGGCCTCAGACCACCGTATTCATCGGTCTGCGGATGTAAGATGTCACCTACTTGCACCAGTGGAGCTTGTACGTGAGCAAGATTCGTCTCACCATTAAATCCGTAAATCGACTCGAATTCGTTTAGATTTGTCCGCTTACCAAGTTGAAAGCCTAAGCGTTGAACAATCGGACGAGATGATTGGAAATACACATTTGTCTTTTCAGGGTCAATCCCGAGAGCGGCATAGTGGGAGATGTATTCTTCTAAAGCAATCTTCCGACCCTTCTCTAGAGAAACTCCACGTGTTGCTTGACTTTCTAGATCGGCAACTGCAATGGTGACATCACCGCCGAGTTCTTGGAACCACTTGACCTGGTCAATCACCATTGAGTGACCCATGTGCATTTGTCCACTCGGCATGAGACCAGTCAGAACTCCAAAGGAATCTCCTTGTTTTTGTGCATCGAGAACACGTTCTAAATCACGGTGAGCAAAGACGATGCCACGGCGGTGTAGGCGAGAAGGAGAAGGGAGGTTCATGTGGTCCATCGACGAAAGACCAAACTGATCGACAATACGGGAATAATCGGTTGATTGTGCACTCCCCCAAGGGTCTATGACAACATCTTCGCCATCCATATGCGTATCCACCAATCTGTCGGTGACAACCTTATGGCATCAAGTCTTCGCCTTTATTCGGCTTCAAACTCCGTTTCAGAAGTGTCTTCTTCAGCATCGGCAGGTCGTCGCTGAATTTTTTTGGCAAACGGACCCAAGCCTTCTCTTTTCAAGATAATCATCATTCCAGTAATGGTCGATACACCAACAGTCAACGCCAAAAATGGCAACCATCCCGATTCTCCAATACCTTCACGAGGTTGAACCAACCAAGTGAACACAAGTTGAGGCTCATCGGCAAACCGTTTGGACCACTTGAACAAATCACTCGTATCATGGGCCGCAATGGTAACTGCTGCCGAGTAATTATTCCAAAACTGTGAACGCCCAACAACATCATATTCCACAGTTCCATTCACGACAATCGAAACGTTATGGCCACGAATAAGTGACAGGTGAAGTGATTCGTTTGAGGATTGAGTATATCCTTCGGCAGTCTTTTTGACACCATCCAGATCCGCTAGAGTTGAGTTGGAATCTCGAATCTCTACAACCTCCTTGCCTTGAACATCGAGGATCCAAGTCATTGGAACATTCCAAGCAAGCGGTGAAACTGCAGTACATTGTTCGGTAACAAGTGATTCGAATTCGATGATGGTTTGATTCTCAATCGTCGTACTGGAATGGGAGATCTCATAGCAATCGTGAACCGTCCAATAGGACCATGCTTCACCCCAGGTCGTCATCCAAGCTTGTGCTTCATCGTTGAGGTAAGCTGCAATATCTCGGTCATGGCGAATCGTTGCATCATTCACTCTTCCAACCCAATATAAGTTGACAAGACCCCCTTCTTCAACCGCCGTTTGGACCTGTTCTTTAGAACCAATCAATTGCTCGAGACTTCCTCCCCGTCGGCCAAGATTGTACCAATCCCAGTCATCTTCGGGTGCGTCCGTAGCATTGTGCCATGCAGAGGTGGATAACTCAGTCTCATCGCCATGAACTACAAAACCCTGCGAAGCAATGGTGCTGTGCTGACTCATCGTGAGACTTGAAGGCGTGAACGTCGAAATCGGATTATCGCCCCAATGACTCGCCACAACCCGTTCCGAGATGTACTTTTGACACTCCAAGGCAACAGCCCCAGGGTCAGCTGACCACTCAAGGTTCGGCATGCCATAGCATCCAAATTCATCACCTGAATCAAGGCGTTCTTGAGCGAGTGCTGTTCGTAACCAACCATCTTCCTTCCAACCCATTTCTGCAACAGCAATTGGACTGAATGTTGAAGAGAGTAGACAAAGCAGTATTGAAAACGTAAGAATTCCAACGAAACGAACGTGCCGTTGTGGAGCCATGGTGCTGGCAGGGTTCCGAGTGTTTTGATACTTTGTACTCAGCCATTTGGTCGAATGAATCTGGTTGCAAATTCAGCCTCTACCGAGGAATACGATGGGAACAATCAAAACGGTGTCGAAATTCCATATTTCTATGACAGAGGCAACGTCACTCGTTGAAGCATGGCAATCCCTCCAAGAACATTGGCTGATTCCAACAACGGGCCAGAACTTACCTCGTACGCCGAGTTACGGGTTTCTAAGGATGTTTTTATCACCTTTTTTACGACCACTGTTGAATGCCAAAATGCATGGACTGCACAACATCCCACGCAACGGAGCAGTCATTCTCGCAGCCAATCATCTCTCCCATGTCGACCCAATCTTTGTGATCGCTTCGGCTCGACGGACGACGCACTATTTAGCAAAAGATGGCCATTTCAAAAACGGTGTAATGCGATTTGCAATGCGTGCTACCGGCCAAATTGAGACGAAGCGAGACAAAGGTGGCGAAGGAGCGCTTTCAAGTGCGGCAGATGTATTGGATTCTGGCCAAGCACTTGGGATATTTCCTGAAGGCACTCGCTCAAAGCGTTCAGAAACACCTTACTTGCTTCCGGGAAAAACTGGAGTCGCTCGCCTCGCAGCCTCATACCCTGGTGCTGTTGTCGTGCCCATCGCTCTTACGGGAACTCGGAACATGATGAAACCTCAAGATCACAAATTCCCCCGTCTTTGGAGGCCAATAGCGTTCTCTGCAGGTCAAGGCGTGACATGGATGGAATGGCTTCAAGACCCAAATGGTGGCAACACCGATGCTCAAATGTTGCTTGACCTTGGGTCCAAGGAAGAACACGAAATTCGGGCTTCACTCGCCTCACTCTATAGAAATTTTACTGACCAGTTAATGGGGAGTATTTCGGCCCTCGGCGCTCCATAGTTCAAGTAGAGTCAAACGTTCACTCCTATGTGGAGTGTATCGAAACAAGCCTCGGCACCTTGCATCTTGATGACGAGTATTGTAAGAACAGGTTGAAGGCCGAACTCCGAGGTTTGGAACTGCTTTGCTCAATTGTGAATTCTTCACCCGTCTGGAGTTTTAATCTCGATTCTGAGAAACCTTTTCTCAGTTCCAATGACGATGGTCCAACGATCTTGATCGATATTTTCCAATGTATGCAACGGCGATTATTGGAGGACGACACCCACCTTACGGTCTATATGTCACAAGTGCCTGTGTGTGTCTTGAAAGACAAAAACCGAATGGATACGCCTTCGACCGATTCAATAGTGTCTCTGGTATTACTCGGAATTGCCGGGTGGCCCATCGAATCAACACCCTCTACACTCGATGAAAAAGCAATCAGAAGTGGAACGCATGCGATTCAAGATTGCTCGAAAATCCTTCCACCAGATTGGAGGCAAATTCAATCTGCTCTTCGCTTGTATGAAGATGGTTTTGTTCACCGCAGCATCTCAATTCTTGCTCAAATGGCGAGAAGGTGGTATGTGTGTCGATGCTGGGAGGTCGAGAAGGTACGAGAGGTCCTTGAACCGATACTTGAACGAGTCACTGGTACCGAAATAATGACCTATCTTGAACATCCAGATGAAACGAGTGATGCGCTTTTTCTTTCCGTGTGAGATAGAGCCGCTCAAGAATGCTCAAGTGCTGTCGGTTGCGACAAGTAGTTGGTGAGTCTATGAAAGTCTATCACGACCTGATTCAACACATTCTCGATGAAGGGGAAGAGAAAGGTGACCGCACAGGTACAGGAACGCTCTCTGTGTTTGGCCATCAAATGCGATTTGACCTCTCTGAAGGCTTTCCAATGGTAACAACTAAAAAACTCCATTTGCGCTCTATTGTTCATGAATTACTTTGGTTCCTCAAAGGCGACACCAACGTTCAATATTTACAGGACAATGGCGTTCGTATCTGGAATGAGTGGGCTGATGAAGACGGTGACTTAGGACCCGTTTATGGCAAGCAATGGCGCAGATGGGAAGCCAAGGATGGCCGGATCATAGACCAAGTCGAACAAGCGATTGACATGATCAAAAACAATCCAAACAGTCGACGAATCATCGTCTCTGCTTGGAACGTCGGTGAACTTGACAAGATGGCTCTAATGCCTTGCCACGCTTTCTTCCAATTCCATGTCGCCAATGGTAAACTCAATTGCCAGCTCTATCAACGCAGTGCTGATGTCTTCCTTGGCGTGCCCTTCAACATTGCATCCTATGCGCTGCTCACCCATATGATGGCTCAGATTTGTGGTCTCAAAGCCGGTACATTCGTCCACACCCTGGGGGATGCACATCTGTATACCAATCATCTTGAGCAATCTCACTTATTGATTTCTCGTGAACCACTACCACTGCCTCAACTCAAATTAAATCCACAATGTACAACCATTGATTCGTTTACCTTTGAGGATATTGAAGTGGTTGGCTACGAGCACCACCCACACATTTCTGCGCCGATTGCTGTTTGAGGTTGATACGATGTTCACCATGATCTTTGCATGCGATTTGAATCGAGCCATTGGAAAAGACGGCGACCTACCATGGCGTCAATCCTCTGACTTACAACATTTCAAGCGTATTACCATGTCCAAAACGATGGTCATGGGCAGGAAAACATGGGACAGCCTACCGGGAAAGTTACCTGGTCGAAGGCACATTGTCCTCTCAAGAACGCCTCGGGATGATGTTGAAGTGCTTTCATATGAAGAAATTCTCGAACTCGGAGAATCGGAAGAATTGATGATCATCGGTGGGGGAGAGATTTACAAATTATTCTTAGAGCATACCAAAGAGATCCATAAAACGATTATTGCAACCGAGGTTGAAGGTGCTGATGCCTTTGCTCCATCACTTGAGGGTGAGGGATTCCATCTGATTGGTGAACGCTTTGTCGATGCTGGACCTCGTGATGAGCACAACATGATTTTCCAACACTGGATTCGATGATCATTCATCGGGTGTGTATTCTGTCACCCGCAATCCCAAACGACCTTGACGTGAGGGGCGCTGCATAATCGTAGCATACTTTGCTTCAAAAGCGGCTTTCAAATCAATTTCCATTGCTAAGGAGTGGCCCATCAGCAACAGAAGAATATCGGCCATTTCTTCAGCACAATCAGCAAGAGGTTTACCTTTGGTCACCGCTGCTGCAAATTCGCCTAATTCTTCAACAGTGAGTGCAATACGATAACCCATGTCATGCCCGTTATTTTCTTCGAACTTGTGTTTATCATGGAAGACTGCGATTTTCTTCATCATGACGTCCCATTCATTCTGAGCCTTGTGGGCCATCCATTGGTCAACTGACATTCCTTCCATGGAATTGGTTTGTCGAGACGGATTTTAGCCCTTGTGTTCTGCCAAGTGTGTACTTAGGCCTGATTACTATCGTAAGTCTCACCATCGGTCCAAACGGTAAGATTCCAATTTGAGTTGGTGAATGTAGCATAAGAAGTTCCAGTTGCACCGGTAAAGTCGGCAAAGGAGAGGTCGGCATTGGTTAGCGTTGCATTGCCCAAGTTGGTATTCGAGAGGTTGGCGCCTCGCAAATCGATTCCTGTCAAATCTATTCCAGACAAATCCCTACCACTGAGGTCAACACCGGCACAGTATGCCCAAGGCCCTAACTCACACGGCCAGATTGGGTCGAAGTCATAGACGGAACCATCAATCCAAATCGTTTGATGCCAGGTGTTGGTGTTGGGACTCTGCGTGCTCAAAAATGCATCGTCAATGATGGCGTTTGAGAAGCTGGTGAAACTCAAGTCATTACCATAGAAGATGACACCAGTCAAATTTGTTCCATCGAATCGAGTATTCGATAAATCGCAATTCGAAAAGGTGGAACTGTGTGTCAAATCAGTTCGAGTTGAAACATCAGAATACAGCAGGAAAGTGCCTGACAAATCAACATTATACATTCCAACGCCGCGCAAGTTTGCTGACATCATATTAGCACCCGATAAATCCAATTCATGTATTTCAGTACCAGAAAAATTAGCACTGTAAAGATTGACATCAGCCATAGTGGCTGGAACCAGATAGGTATTGGTGATTTGAGAATACGACATATCAGAACCGGTGAAGTCTGCATCTCTAAAGAAAGCAAAACTCAAGTTTACATATCTCAATAACGAATTAGTGAAATCAGCACCATACATGGATGTTGAATAAAAGTTTGCAGTCACGTGGCACGAATTGCAATTTGCATTATATTCGGATGTCCAGAATTCAGAACCGCTGAGGTCAGCATAGTTGAGTTGTGCGGATGAGAAAGTAGCATTCCATGCCTTTACTCCAGCCATTGATGATTGATTCAAGAATGCGCCTGTGAAGTTGGTTCCAATCAAGGACGCTCCTTCCAAGTCAATGCCCGTCAAATCGAGTCCAGAGAGATCCATGCCATCTAAATTGACTCTTGCACAATTTCCCCAAGGAACAAGTTTACACGAAGTTAGATTGACAATCTCTGCCTCAAGAGCCGCAATTCGTGCTTCCATTTCAGCGATATAGGATTCATTCACATCTTGGCCATCTGCACCATTGGTTCCGTTCATGCCATCCATTCCAGGACTGCCATCAGCACCATCTGTGCCATCCATTCCATCGGTTCCATCGGTTCCATCGGTTCCATTCGTTCCATCGGTTCCAGACAGACCTTCAGCGCCCATGGCACCATCAGAACCCATCAAATCAATGACTGACCAAACGTTGTTGGCACATGTTTGGAATTGAGAGTCTGTTTCAATGTAGTAGAGGCGTCCATCCGTATCCCCATCACATGCAGGGAGTTCGGAAACTGATTGTACAGAAAAGACGTCCCAATCGCCGAGAAGTGAGGGTTTTTCAGTATCAGAATCTTTCTCTACGTCCTCAGAACCAAGGCATCCGGATAGACTCGAAATCAACATCAGTAAGCAAAATTGTACTGCAATCATCTTCTTCATGGTGTGATGTAACCGTATTCGGTTGATGAATACAAAGGGTACCCTCGTATTCATGACC